>JAABUU010000136.1_pt1 | contig 178986 bp, 172 predicted proteins | sample 5559301 | NCBI WGS metagenome assembly JAABUU01 (sample SAMN10711884, study PRJNA513360) | rock metagenome | isolation source: Antarctica rocks | place: Antarctica: Victoria Land, Richard Nunatak white
ACCCCCCCCACCCCCCCCCCCCCCCCGCCCCACCCCCCCCCCCCACCCCCCCCCCCCCCCCCCCCCCCCCAACTTCTCACACCCACATTCAATTGTTGTTCCAACACCACACGAAATCCTCCCCCTCTCTCCTTTTTTCCTTCCCGGTTGACCGCGTACAGATATGGGGAATAATACGCAGAACAACGGAAGTGAAAAAAACGGGAGCAGGGAGATGTCGCAAGCGGGCTATATGGATAGATGTACATTAAATGGGTTGACTGCGTTCTGGTATTTGATGATTTTAATTTTCCAATGTGGCGTTCTATATCTGCATCCTTGCCCCGTCCTTGCCCATATAAAATCCAGCTGCCTCAGGACGCCGCGAGGTTCTTGGTTGTTTGTTTGGTTGGGGGTCCGGTGCTTGGGTCGTGATGGTTTAGTGAGGAGGGGAAGTGGTTGGGATTTTGAAGGGGTGGGTGAGGGTTTGAGAGGTGGTGGGGGTTGGGATGATAGCTGGCGGGCAGTTGCCTCTGCACCTTCTCGAACTTCTCAGTACCCCTTCGCACTTCATCAACCCTCCCTCTCGCGAGTCAACACACCACAGCCCGACCTCGTCCACGCGCCGCTTTCCATGCTCTTTTCATATCACAACACACTTCGCTCCTGATGCCCTTCACTTCACCCCCGAATCCTCAGCACAATACTCTACAATCAACCTCTGCAGATCCAACAGCGTATACGGCTTCGTCATATACCCATCCATGCCGACCTCGCTCGCTCGCCCCAGCGCGCTATCCGTCACATCCGCACTGACAGCCAACACCGTAACGCCCGGCTTTCTCCTCGCGCGATCGTCGTCATCCTCGCCCTCCATCTTCTCCCGCTTCTCCTTTTCCATGGCTAGGATCTTCTCTGTGGCTTGGTAGCCGTCCATTGTCGGCATCCAGAGATCCATGAGGATGACGTCGATGGGTCTTTCATTTCTTGCGGCCCGGTCGATGCTCATCTGATGGACTGCTTCGGCGCCGTTGTGGGCTTCGTGGACGGTGGTGTAACCGAGTTTGGAGAGCATGTTGACCAGGAGCTTGCGGTTGATTTTGTTGTCTTCGGCAACGAGGAAGGTGAGCGGGTATTTTTTCGCGAGATTGCGGTCATGCGTGGGGACCTTTTTGGTCGAGGGCCGGCGATGCGGGGGACTCGTGCGCTGGGAGAGACTGTTTCGGCGGGAAAGGGAGGATGGCAGGAGGGGCGATGTGGCTTTGGCTATTGACGTTGGCTCGGGAGTTTTGCTCACAGAGGCCGTCTTTCTTTGGCGGGGAGGCCGCTTTTGCTCCACCGAAGATCTGTAGCGGCTGAAACGATAAGGTGTAGGCAAGTCCTCTTCCATGGAGCCCCGAGATCGTGAGGGTGTGCGAGCTGGGGTATTCGATCCGCTGTTTACATCTGTTGAGGATATGGGCACTCGAAGCTCGAATTCGGATCCGCGATTTGGCCCAGTAACATCGGATCTGACGCAGACCAAGTCCCCTCCAATCCTACGAGCAAGACCTTTGGCGACCAGAAGTCCCAGGCCAAGGCCTTCTTTTTGCCGAGTGAGAGAGTCGTCTTCGCGAGAGAAAGGCTTGAATAGGTAGGGTTGAAAAGCTTGTGGTATACCGGGGCCAGTGTCAAGAACGCTGATTACAATGTAGCGCGATTTCAGGCTGAGACCCGCCTTTAGTGAGACCTTGCCATGTTCTGTGAACTTGATTGCATTCAGAAAGACGCAGGAGACCAGCTTTGCAAGATCTCTCTCATCCACTGTCCCTCGTCAGTATCTGAGCTGGGAGATTTTGTGGGAAAAGCTTACCAAATATCGTCTCTGGTACTTGAGGGTTGACGGACCACTCAATAATCTTGCTACGTGCGTCACCTCCTGCGGTTTTCGACCTAACTTCAATGATTTCACCATTCTCGGTATCTTCAGCAACTGCCGAATCAGGCCTGCCTCCTACTCTCAGTGACTCATTAACAATTAGGTGCAACAGCTCGCGGATTCTAGTATGTCGAAGACCTGGGGTAGGAACGGACTCGTTTTCAGACGTCGATTCGGGATATAGCATGCCAGGCGGGTTGAATTCGCTCGTTTTGCTTGAGCCGCCAAGGATATCATCAGTCTCTTCGACAGCGGATCTTAAGGATGCTGTACGTGGTGAGATATTACGATGCGGAGATTTCTTAGATGGCAAGATCCGGTGTTTGGCGGCTGGCTCAGCATTACATTTAGCGGACGCATGCCTTCGTCGCTTGCTTCGCTTGAAAAATATACTGTTTCCTTCAATGACTATGCCTGGCCGCTTCTCTGCCGTTGATTGTGAAAGATGGGCATCCATGCTCTCATCATCGTTAGGAGGTATAGGCGTATCAGGAACTTGCATGTTTAAATCATATGCATGTACAACATTGTCTGCAGCTTCTACTGCTCTTCTCGAGCTGTCTGGTAGCAAAGTCAGTACTCGCAATAACCTCTAAGCACCCCATCATTCTTACCTTGAACCACTTCAATGTTGTCACGCAACGTCTTGAGGACTTTTCGCACCACAGCGTCAGACTGGCCTTCCAAAGATTCCTGAACTGTAGCGTGCATGACGTCTAACATTCCCACAACGCCTTGCATTGGCGTCCGCAATTCATGTGACAAGCTTCGAGCGTACGGCTTTAATGATTGTGCCGCGGTAACCGCCTCATGAGGAATCACTTTGTCCGGCTTATCCCCTTCCATTGGCTTACGAAAGCTCTCGCCTTCGACCAGACGTTCATTGATCGTGTCTTCTAGCGAATGCAGCAACATTTCTATGAATGCCCAACCCAAGTCCAATTTTCCTAGAGCTTGCGTAGTCCACATCATGCCGAAATGTGCGAAACATTTACCCTCCGCGAATAGCGGAACCCCAAGGTATGCCTCCGTTGGAAATGGAAAACTGTTGGGATTGTGCGTGATGAATTTGGGTAAATTGTTCGGAATCAAAAAGACCTTGTCATGTCTCATGTGGTGGCAGGGCGCGCCGTAAGCCAGATATTTATAATCTCTATGAAGACCCTGGAGTTTTTCGCCGTCATTGTAGTAAAACGCTACCCCAAGCAGACAGGAACCGGGTTCTCCTATTGGTGGCATCTCCACCGCAGAGTCCTGATCATCGACCAGTATTCGTTTCGCGACAAAGCCATACTGGGCGCCTGTTATGCTTGTCATGCCCTCCATTAACAACCGCCAGAAATCGTATGTTGTGGCCCTCCTCAATTCTTCCTTTAGATGGACCAGCTTTTCCACCGCGTTGTTCTCAGCAATCGAGTAATGCTGCCGAACATTCTCACGAAACCCCTCGTCCCCATGGTGGGAAGGGATACCCGGTGTTGGCCCTGAGACGCATAGTGACGTCCGCTCCAACATTGTTGCCAGGCGGCTGCACTCCTCGTTCTTCGCCATGTTCAAGATAGTACCGAATTCGTTTCCAAGCTTAGAAGTGTGTTCTGGGTCAACAGTGGACCTCTTCAAGCTTGTGCACCGACTGACAGGCTCTGACGCTTTGGTTCGGATATCATACTTGTGCAGGGAAAGCGGTACAATGTATGGCGACAATATTCACTGGGGCATTGGTCATATCAGCTCTCCGTTGGACTCCGCAGAGGATTTTTGAAAGGACACTTACCAAAGGCAGGGCCAGTCAAAGGAAACCTGTAGAATAGCACCTACGTTCGTTCCACCAAGGAAACGCTCGTCACAGCCCAAAAAGATAATGTCTTCAAACTCAAAGAGCGGTTGATGTGGAGCATTCGAGATGATCGACGGAGACAGGAGTAGCGTGGAAGGTAGAGACAGTAGTGACAGTAGTATGTACAGTTAAGTATCTTAGCAGTAGTAGCAGCAGTGACGCTGGCAAGAAATGTGCTCAAGAAAGAAGACGCGGTCGGAGAACGGTCTAGATTCGCATGGAGGGAACCAAGACACTCGGACGTCAAAGTCTTCATTGGGGATGAATCTTATTTTTAATTCTAAAATAATAATAACAATTGCACTTGAATCAGTTGTTGAACAGCAATTGTTATGATACATATGTTTCTGATCGAATAGCAATAGCAACAGCGATCTACGGCGTGCGCACGATATAGCATAGCCCCGGAAATCTTCATCGTGAGATCCATTCATATCCATATCACACATCGGACGTGATTATTTTTGGTAGGTTTGAGATACTGCCTGGGACCAGAGGGGCAGCCTTGGGGGGGGTCACGGGGGTGTCGGGGGGTCAAGTCCTGTGGTACACACAGTAGTAAGTACCTAGCACGAGTAGTTAAGGTAGGTGGCACGGGTGGGTAAGGTAGGTACCTAGAACAAAGTCCGGAATCTGGACTGAAGTTTAGCGGGACATCGGCTTTTAAGCTTTCCCCGCCCATTGAGTTCTAGAATCTACCTTAGATGAGGCCACTATCGACACAATGATAATTGATGCCGAATTGCCGTTTGTTTCACTGGTCACACCCAAGTCACCGAGTCATCGTGCTCGGCTGATTTTGGGCTGATTTTAGGCTGCTGCAGGGTCAGCGGCGGCCTGTTGCTTCTTCGAACCTGGCTTCCCTGGAAGGAAGATGGGCCAAGCTTAAAGCCTTGAAAGGGTTCTGCCCCCGAACCCCTCCAATGGACGACCTCTCGAATCAATGCAGTTCCCTTAGCGATGGAGGGGGGTTGGCCCTTTGGAATCCTCGATAAAGCCCACATCGTCACTGTGCATTAATGTGCAAGCTGCATCGTGATGTGGAAAAGTACCAAACCTTCCACCAGATTGCTTGCCTCAGCGGAGCATCTGGCATGCTTTTTGGCCTGCCCGTGATCGCCTAGGCCGTGCAGAGATCGCAAGGAAGGTGTCGTCAAAGCCTGGAACTCATGTTTGCCTTGCAGCTCAAACCATCGTCGCTCTTGCGCCTGGTGATTAGGCTCAGCAGGTGTGTCTGGTTGGTACCCAATGATCCACTTCTTTGAGGTGCCTCTTCTCGCTCAATGCATAGGTAGATAAACATTATATCTGAAGCATCTGGAAAGTATGAAATGCAGAACAATGTCATGTTTCATATTCGCTCTACTTCTTCTAGGCTCAGCAATCTCGGGAAACTGCACTTCCTTCCCCAATTTCCCCAATTTTCAATATCTTACGCTGTTTGGTTGAGATGATGTGACTCCCTGTGGCAGTCCAGAATATTTGGAGCGTCTGTGCCCAGTCTTTGTGATCCAACTCGTTTATGCGGTCGTACAAACATCGTGGAATACCGCCACACTGGTCGTTCCGGGTCTCTTTCCGCCGCAACATAGCCTCTGTCACAGAGGAAAAGCATGACCTTGGTACTGCTTGGCTTGGACATGGTTTTTAGACGTAGGACAGCAATGTCCATCGTGTGGCGTCTGTTCGGGTTGATTATCATCCGTGGGACAATTACTGTATCCTGCCCTCTGGCTTTGCAGAAAATGTGATGCCCTTAAAAGGCAGTCATTTGCGCTGCTCCACGCTCACTCTTTTGGCCCAATCCTAATTGTGATGAGATTCATTTGCTGTTTCCTTCACTCATATAAATAACAGGCTCACCGAAGTGAAGTGGATTGTCTGCTTCTCCAGACATTGCTGAGGTATCCTACCGTACATACGTTTCGAAGATTCAATGGATATGAAAGGCCCAGAGATCGTTACGTGTAGCCGTTATCTGTAGATTGATTAGACACAACCTCTCATCCATCCATCCCTCACGGAGATACGTCTGAGACAGTTCATCGGCTTTCACGGGTATTGTATGCAGCGCATGGTAATATATCGGAAGCTTAGCTATACCAATAAAGAGAAACAGTACGTTTGTTTCAAGAACCGAAGCTCGTGAGTTGTGAATCGTTGGGACTTGGGAGACTATTTCGTTTCCTTTAGGGCTCGAAAAACTCGCTTAACACATACGCTATCCCATAACCGCCTTAGTAACTTCCCACACCCGAACCTCAACATCTGACAACCTTAACTCATACCTAAGCCATCACCAGCATCGACGACACGACGATGGCGGTCAAACAGCGTAGCGGTATCGCTATTGGGCTGAACAAGGGCCACGTAAGTTCACCCATGGTGCAACTGGAACTCCAGCTCGCATTTACCTCCCTCAGAGGAAACAGCATTGACAGTCACCTGGAATAGAAAACCACTCCCCGCGAGTCCAAGCCCCGTATCTCACGCACCAAAGGCCACTTAAGCAAGCGTACAGCTTTCGTTCGGGAAATCGTGAAGGAAGTTTCTGGGTACGTACTTGTACTGCGCTTTGCACAACCACAGCCAATGCCACATCTGGAGCTTGGGTATCTGTCTAAAACTTCACGTTCATGAAAATCTACACCAATATCTCCGCCTCTACACAAAGGCACATCTTCTCACCTTCCTTTCCTAACTCCGAGGATGAATCCCAGGACCTTCCATCTCCGTCCTCACTCCTCCAAAGCCATTTCATCGTTCCCCAATTTCGCTAGAGAGAACCCCACAGCTAACAAGCATCCCCAAAATCAGCCTCGCACCTTACGAACGCCGCGTCATTGAACTTCTTCGTAATAGTAAAGACAAGCGCGCGCGCAAGCTGGCAAAGAAGCGAGTACGTTCTCACCCCATGCTCCACAGACCTCCAAACAGCCGGATCAGAGGCAGTAAAGATGGGGCAACGAGTTGGGACGAAGTGGGCTGATACTTGTGTGAAATCTACAGCTAGGGACGTTCGGACGTGCAAAGCGAAAGGTTGATGAGTTGCAAGGGGTGATTGCCGAGTCGAGGAGGGCAGGGCATTAAGCTTGGAGGAAGAATACTGAGGATGTAACTGCGGGTGATTCGAGAAGTGGACTTGCGCGCTAGGTACGAAACGGATGTAGCAAGCAAATTCATGGGCTTCGGAAAAGAGGGTTCAAACGTGGTATGCAATGCTGAACTGGTGCTATGCTATCTTGGAAATTTTCCAGAACACCGCGCTAAAACTCGCTCATGTCCGCTAACCCAAATTCATCCTAAGCACAAGACATCTCTTGTCACGGTGCTATGCTACATATCATCACGATTATAAATCGACAGAACCTCGATATATCACTTCTTCCCCGGCAACTTCAACCACTTGGGCACTCCCCCCTTCCTCTCCTTTCCCCTCTCCTCCTTCCCCAATACGTTTCCGCCCTGTGCTGGTTTCGCATCCACCTCTACCCCCTGCGGCTCCCGCACCTCGATCTCCCTAGCTTTCTCGGCAAATTCCGACTTTAGTACCTTGCCTCCTCTTGGGACTTGACCACCGTCCCAAATAAAATTTACAAGGACTTTACCCGTCATACCAAGACCGGATATAAGTTTTGTGGTGCTGTTCCTTGGTATGGTGATCGGGCCTTTTGCGGAGGTGAAGTTGAGGAGGAAGGGTTCGTGTTCGTCGATTATGAGGTGCTTTGCATGGTCGTACAAGGTGAGCGCGGTATCGAGGTTCGTAAACGTAGCAAGAACCTGGGTTTGGTCTGGAAACCGCAACTTAATCTCCACCTCTGTGACTTGAGCTCGTTTTTGCGCTTCGGCTTTTTCTTTCTCTGCAACTTCGGCGTCGGTGGGTAGGCGTTTGTTTTGACCGTGGGTTTTGAGGCGGGAGAGGTGATGTTTGGCGTGATCGATTGTGGGCTCGTAATCGTCGTCGTTGTGGGCTTGGCGGGAGGCATGGGGGGTGTTAGATGATGGAGGGGCGAGGACTGAGATAGGTCTTTGGTTTGGCCCCGTGATTGTTGAGTCCGTGGGTGAGGAGGGGGTGATGGAGGTTGGTTGTGGTTCGGCATTAGCTTCTTGGGTACTGGGTTTTTGAGGGACCGGCTCCATTGTTTCGTCGTCGACCCGAGGTGATTTTGGTTCGGGAGAAGGCATGTCTGCATTCCCTTCGGGAAGTATCGCCTCCTCCGCTGCTGGCACAGATTCACCAGTTGACAGGCTGCTGGCATGAGCTCCATGTGCGCCATCGCCAGGTTGGGCTTCTATTGAAGCAAAGTATTCTTCAGTCTTTGTCATAGCTACCTCTAGCGGATTTTGTGTTATGCTGAAGCTTAGCCGTAGCAAAACGCTGCCTGCATTAAGCCCGAGCTGTCCGAGACTCTTCTGAAAGTCCTGAAATGACGCCAGTTCCCGCCCCATGACTTGTATTACTGGAGCCTCATGATATATTCTTCCAGAGCCAGTATCGCCACTGTCTGTCTGAGGCTTGCCACGGGCAGTAAAATTGAATCTCCTGGAGGCTGTCTCACCTCCAGCTGCTCCGGATTCGAATTTCCGCAGTACGAGCCATAAGGTGGTGGTGCTCGGGAACTTGTCTATCAGTCTGCTGTTTGGTATGCCTTCAGACTCCGATTCTGGCAGCTGAAGAGCTACTGAGACGACAGACGGCGACTTTGATAATACAATCAATTCAAGTTTCGCGCCAGAGGAGAGATTTGAGAGTCTCATGGGTTGGGAGAGATCCAGCGTTCTGTTATTGTGTCTATTCATACAATTTTGTCAGCGAAGCTTCCTACTAATGTATGCCCCAACAATTGCTTCAGCCTGGCATAACTTAGTTACTCACTTCAAGCCATGCCGACTCGCTTCTAATCCTAATTTGCCACATGCCTCTTGCAGTACGTCGCTCAAATACTTGCCGGGCGTAGTCTTTACCGTTGCACGGCGTGCGGAAGAGTCAAGAACGATGACATGTGAGGCCATGGTGGCCGGAGCTTAAACCTCAAAATCTCTTGGGTTCAGCTGTATAGGTGCACAGCTCTGAAGAGTTGTACGTGAAGAGCAGACGACCGGTTTGGTGGTTAGCTGCTCGACTGGTTGGCTGGCACCAATGGTCGAATGACTGTGTTGTGGACTGGGAAGATCGATCCGAAACTAGATGATTCAAAAGCCCAAGCTGTCTTAAACATCCAGGTCGAGATAGTACGGCTCAAGTGTTTACAAATATGACGACGGAAGCACCAAAGCGGAAGATTGCCCGCCTTCCGCCGCATCCACCCCTCCACGGCCCACACCAAAGGTCAGACTCAACTCAAACACAGAGGCAAAAAGCGATAGTAGAGAGCCAGCCACTCCTATCGCAGTTCTCCAGTTGTGCAATGCCTTCCCCAGAGGTTCATCATCTGTTCCATCACCCCATCGCGGACCACTCATTCTCCGCCGATAGGCAAACCTTGGCTGTAGCACGAGACAACAATGTTGAGCTTTATAAACGTTCAGGTAGCAGTTTCACATTGCAAGATGAGCTGAAGGGGCATGATAAGACAGTCACGAGCGTTGATATCGCACCATCGACCGGGCGAATTGTTACATGCTCACAAGGTATCTTCACATCTTAACTACCTCTAGAAGCTGGCTCTTTGGAAGATCATCTCTTTGGCTAATTGGACCCTGATAGACCGTAATGCGTACGTATGGGAACCATCCCCTTCTGGCTGGAAGCCCACGTTGGTACTACTCCGCATCAATCGGGCCGCTACCTTTGTTCGATGGTCTCCATCAGAACTCAAGTTCGCAGTGGGTTCTGGGGCTCGGGTCATTGCCATCTGCTATTTTGAAGAAGAAAATGATTGGTGGGTCTCGAAGCATCTGAAGAAGCCTATCAGGAGTACAATTACCACAGTTGCGTGGCATCCCAATTCTGTCCTGTTAGCAGCTGGATCGACAGATTCCCATGCAAGAGTTTTCTCTAGTTTCATTAAGGGTGTCGACGCTAGGCCTGAAAGCAGTGTATGGGGTGAGCGATTACCGTTCAATACGGTGTGTGGCGAATATCTCAATAATTCCGCTGGCTGGGTTCATGGTTGTGCCTTTTCACCGAGCGGAAATGCTTTGGCATTCACAGCGCATGATAGTAGCATTACTGTGGTGTATCCCAGCGGCCCAGATCAGCCGCCTACTGCTGTTGTCAGCGTGAGCACACAGCTCTTGCCATTTTTGAGCTTGATATGGAATAGCGAGAGTGAGATTCTGGCTGCAGGATACGTGGGTAATAATAAGATATGAGTATGAATGAGGACTAACATAACCAGGACTGCGAAACATATCGCTTACGTGGAAACGAGCAAGGATGGCAAATCGTTGGGTCTATGGAATCTAAGGGTAGGCCAGGGATGGGGGATATGCGCGAGGAATCTGCTCTGAATATGTTCAGGCAAATGGATCTCAAAGGAAAGGCGAAGGATGATACCCAATTAAAAACAGTGCATCAGAATACAATAGCTACCATTAGACCCTATGATGAGGCAGGGGGATCTGTGAAGAAGTTCAGCAGTAAGTTACATTAATCCAATAACTGTTTGGAATCGTTGTCTAATTTTCAGCAGCAAGTGGCGTGGATGGAAAAGTGGCTATTTGGTCTGTATAGTGAATCTAGAATAATCTCCTACCAACAGCAAATACAGGACCTTGGTCAAGCGGGGCCGTGCTTCACAAATCTCTAAAATAGTTTCATTGAGTTTGATCTTGCTTTACACATGTCCTCCAACGGCATTCCCATTGGTTCTGTATCCTAAAGTTACTCAAAGCCGCAACGATTCCGAAGTGGAGAGTACTTCTAACAATGAAGCGCTGTCTAAGATGTGGAACAGCTTCAGATGCCAGAAGGCTATGGCTAAATCCACAAAGACCTCAGTAAGAACGTGGCTGTTCTAGAAAATCTTCCTTCACATGCTCTTATTGACAGATTACTACATTTGGCCTGTATGTCCTTCTACACTCCACAATTGCGCAGCCTCTCTTTTGCCGCTCCCCTTACGATAGTTTCAATCTTGGGATGGAGCAAACCATTCCAGAGCACTGGCAGAGTCCTACGTACACCATGGCTGCTCGCCTATACGGTGCGACAACGCCTGCGGCCTCTAAGCAAAACATTATTGTGACTCTGCCAGACCAGTTGTTTCAGGAGGGTCTCTTACGAAGCACTACCAGAGCAGCTGCCCAGGTCAACAACGGAGCCTTTTCGCAAATCTCGCCATGTACGCAGCCATGCTCGCCGCCTGTTTGGTCTCGTCAGCAATTTTGAAGATCTAGAGATGACCCAGTACCAGTCCAAGATCCACCCGAGCGCTCCCCACCTCCGACTCGGTTCTGTACTGCAGTCAAAGAGGAAAGGACATTAGGTGTCAATGCTGAATACGAAATGCCCAAGCCGCCACACATTTTAAAAGCAGAACCGGTAGCTTCTAATTCTATATCTATCGACCACGAAAACATTCGAAGCCCGCCTACCAATTACACTCCCCTGACAAGTCTGCGTCCTGAACTCTTCTTGAACCAATGTGAGCTCTGTCAAAATCTTGAAGACATCTGCACTGCTGCCGCCGGTAACTTCTGGCGCTGCCAAACCCGTTCGGCCCACGATTGACCGCACATTCTTCGCTCAGCTATTAATCACTCACGCAACTATCGCCACTTCGATTCCTTCCCTAGAAGTACTCAACCTGCCATGACTAATAAACGATACGCTGATCAGCAGGAGTCCGAGCTCTCGCCGATGAACTATCTGTTTCGAATCGTAGATCAGATGCGGGGGCAGACAAAGCAGGCCAACTCAGAAAGATTCGAGCTCATCCACCGGATGGAAACCTGTTCTCCGGGAGAGAAAAGGTCATGGCGGCTGCTGGGAGAGAAACCATAGAGCTGGATATGAGTCAACAGGCCGTGTTGGATGTGGTCATGGCTGCAAGACATCTTACGAGTTGGTTCTTGTGCGAGGACGGGAAGAGAGAGATTGACAGGATGGGCAAGGATATGTGGGGATTTGAAGCAGTTGAGGTAGGTCGATTGAACGAGAGATAACAGCCTGAAGGGGATGTTGACAAACGACAGTGTAAATGATGGGTGTTGTTTTGCATTCTTAATTGAAGAGCATCAGCAAGTTCGCATCAAGGTAGCAAAATTCCATGCTCAATTTACAGTAGACTGGCGGCTTCGGAGAGATGATACACTGTGAGAACGCAATAACGAGTGTCTACCTACGCTACTCGTACCTTCCTCGACAACCCAATCGAGCAGCCGCTAGGGCTTTTGGTCGGCCCGAAAATTGAACCCCACCATGATTTTGCTGAGCTTTGGTTTTAACAACTCTTCGTCCACGGTACCGTACTTGTTTGTTGAACTACAAGTTTCACCGTTCGTCACAATCCATCTGAAACTAATCGACAGGCTTTCTGTCAAGCTTGATTTCCAAACCTACCAACCACTTAAAACAGGTCAGTATCTGGTAGTCCTCAATTTTGCGATAAGCTGCCCCTCAGTGGCCCCACTCCGGTTGTACTGTAAAAAAGCAAATCCAGACTTATCACCATTATTACTCAACCACCACACAACCGCGAGCTCATCTGTCACTGACTCCTTTTCGATGCGTTGTGTCCTTCTTTGTCTCTCGATACCTAGACTGATCTGATCTCACTGTAGTAAATATGGCGATCCAGAAAATCCACGGTCGTTCCGTATACGATTCCCGCGGAAACCCAACCGTTGAGGTCGATGTGGTGACTGACCGCGGTCTCCATCGTGCAATTGTTCCATCGGGGGCTTCTACCGGTAGCGTGCCTGCAATCTTTGGATTCACACAGCATCTCTAACGAAAATGACTGTATAGGACAACATGAGGCTTGTGAGCTCCGTGATGGTGACAAGTCGAAATGGGGTGGGAAGGGCGTATCGAAGGCCGTCAAGAACGTCAACGAGGTCATCGGTCCGGCTGTCATTAAGGAGAACCTCGATGTTAAGGACCAGGCCAAAGTCGATGAGTTCCTGAAGAAGCTTGACGGGACCACGAACAAAACCAACCTGGGAGCCAATGCTGTTCTGGGTGTAAGCTTAGCTATCGCGAAAGCTGGTGCTGCGGAGAAGGTGAGTTATCTGGGCCTAAATTTCGGTTTTTGTTTGCTGATAGGTTCCTGTTTTAGGGAGTGCCGCTCTATGCCCATGTGTCTGATCTCGCTGGTACAAAGAAGCCTTATGTTCTGCCTGTTCCTTTCATGAATGTTCTCAACGGAGGATCGCATGCCGGTGGACGTTTAGCTTTCCAAGAATTCATGATCGTACCAGAGTAAGACTCCTACTGTGTTTGCTTCATCATGTTCGTGTAGCTGAATTTGTAGCACTGCCCCATCTTTCACCGAGGCGATGCGTCAAGGCAGCGAGGTTTATCAGCTACTGAAGTCACTCGCCAAGAAGAAGTACGGTCAATCTGCCGGCAACGTTGGAGATGAAGGTGGTGTTGCGCCAGATATCCAGACCGCCGATGAGGCTTTGGAAATGATCTCGGAGGCGATTGAGAAGGCCGGATACACCGGTAAGGTGAAAATCGCTATGGACGTTGCATCAAGCGAATTCTACAAAGAGGATGCCAAGAAATACGACCTGGACTTCAAGAATCCGGACAGCGATAAGAGCAAATGGGTCACCTACGAACAACTTGCAGATATCTACAAGCATTTGGCTAGCAAGTACCCAATCGTGACTATCGAAGATCCGTTCGCAGAGGACGACTGGGAAGCGTGGAGCTATTTCTACAAGACGTCAGACTTTCAAATAGTCGGGTAAAGTTTTCCGAGTTCTTGAACACATGGCAGAGGACTGATGAGATACAACTTGATCAGAGACGACCTTACAGTTACAAACCCCGAGCGCATCAAGAAAGCTATCGAATTGAAATCTTGTAACGCCCTGTTGCTGAAGGTCAACCAAATCGGTACACTCACGGAATCGATTCAAGCAGCCAAGGATTCCTACGCTGCAGGCTGGGGTGTAATGGTATCACATCGCTCTGGAGAAACCGAGGATGTTACTATTGCCGATATTGTTGTGGGCCTACGGGCTGGGCAAATCAAGACAGGCGCGCCGGCCAGATCAGAGCGTTTGGCTAAGCTGAACCAGATTCTGAGAATCGAGGAGGAGCTTGGCGATAAGGCCGTATATGCAGGCGAGAAGTTCCGGACAGCTGTGAACATGTGAGGTGGTGGTATCCTTGACTGCCATGGCCGCTGCGAGAAGTAAAAGCTCGACAGGTGGTTACCTTAAGGCGCTACTTTCGCGCCAGATGTGAAAAAGCACGATGACACAGGAAAAGTTACACAGATTTAGGAATGTTCATGATAGTGGAATATCAAATATTTCTGCAGCTTTCCGAAGCAAAGAAGGCGGTAAATGTTTACAAGTTGAATAATCAAAGCAGTGTTGTGTTTCGATAAACCTGGAAAGCCATTATTTAAAATGACGCGTTTCGCTTAAATGGCGGCTGAGGAAATCCACACTTTTTGCGCCAACGATTCTCACATGTCTTTGTCATGAACCCCTTGTACTCTTGTTTTATCCCATCAACAACTAACCGCATCATAAGCTTCCCAGTCCGACAGAATAAGTTAAGACACGAACGACGCCCCGTTCGTTCTAGCAGATTCATATCGAACACCATCCAACATGGCGCCGGCGAGAAGACAAGGTCAGTGCTGCCCGCCCCATGAATTACCGTCGCACGGGAGATACCGCACGTCATTCTTGCGCAAACGTTGCATAAGACCGCCCAGCATCAAAAATCTTGGTACTGACTTCTGTCGTTTGACTAGATGATAGCGATTCCGAGGATAGCAGTTCTGCCTCTTCACCCCAAGTGTCTGCGGCAATTCCGAGACGCTCGAAATTCGAGGACGAAGAAGATGATAGCGATGTATGAGCTCTACAGCTCTATCTAGGATCAAAATAAAACAAGCTAAAGTAAGGTTAGGTCCTCGACTCCTGGGACGCCGGTGAAGACTCAGAGGTCGAGGCTGAGAAAGCCAAGAAAGCTGCAGAAGCCAAGGCCAAAGCAGCCGCCGAGGCTGCCGCGAACAAGAAGTCAAAAACCGAGCGGGTAGCAGAAAGGAAAACGGCCAATATGCGTAAGAAGACAGAGCTAGTTACGAGTAGCGAAGATGAGAGTGATGCAGCAAAGCGCGAGCGACTGCAACGCTCAGAGCATGCTGCCGATCTTGAATATGCAGAGGACCTGTTCGGAAATGTTGGCACGAACAACAACCGGAGCGCGCCGAAAACGGTCGTCACAGCAGATCCAAAGGATCCATCGAACTCGATAGACCTCTCTTCGCTGCCGCTCTTCAACCCAAGTACCAAAGACCAATTTCTTAAGCTGCGCGAAACAGTTGTACCATTACTGGCTTCCAATTCCAAGAAGGCGCAGTATACCATGTTCGTGCAAGAATTCACCAAACAGATTGTTAAGGATCTGCCCGGCGAACAGATCAAGAAGATTGCGAGCGGGCTGACTACCCTATCCAACGAAAGAATGAAGGAGGAGAAAGCAGCTGAGAAGGGTGGTAAGAAGACAAAGGCTGCAAAGAGCAAGGCCACCTTAGTCGCGAGTCGAGATATTAGCTCAAAAGCCGATACTCTGAGTTATGGCGACGATGGGATTGAGTAAGTCTGGCTTTCACTACTGTTACGCCACCAATCTAATTGCAGATAGCGACGAGGACTTCATGTAAGAACGATCGACAGCAACCTATCAAAGCCTTCGAAGAAACCTCGTTGCCTCCTCTATTTCCATCCGCCCTGGTTTGACAGTTCGCAACTCACTTCGGTCGGGAGATGCTATCGAACCCTTTCTTAAATCATTTCGTGCATGGCATTATGAGGTAATGACCTGTTTACAACGTCAATGATAAACGGAGGTCGGGCGCCGGAGTTCCTTGTGATAGATTTTAGGCTGGCATATTTGAGATTGGGAGTTCTGTTCGCTTTCATTGTTCTGATATAATAGGGACCATGTAATTTTTGGAACAGAGATTAGTCGCAGCAAAAGACGAAACTCCACATGAAGGCGCTAAATTACAAAACGTGGTTGTGATTGGACGGCACGAATGCTCCTCAAAGCGATTTCTCGCTGCAATCAAGGCCTATGAGAAACGGCAATGCAAAAAGCGTGATGTTATCTCAGCGTCAAACACGCTGATTGGCAGGCCACCCACACATCGCACATAATCCTTGCATGCCATGCATATCACCCGCGACAGCCTCGTTTCGATGACTGCCAGGTCACATCTATCTAAAGCTGATCCGCATGCGGTGTGTGGGCTGAAGATGTTACTACCTTACAGACAGGTCATGTTAGCCGTCTCTCGTTCCTTCGTATACTCAGAGAAGACCGAAATAGGCCACGCAGACGATGGCGGACCCGGCCAGCTTGACCCTCGGTCTTCTTTCTCTTGCAGGCCTTTTCTCTACATGTGTGGAATGCTTTGACTATGTCAAGTCGGCACGATCTCAAGGCCGTGAATATGATATACTCGCTACGAAGTTGGAAGTAGAAGAGACGCGATTCCTTATTTGGGGAGAAGTCGTTGGAATACTCAAAACAGGCGAGCGAGAGCACGATCCTATACTCGATTCACCTTCCGTTAGAAAGGCTGTTGGCAGAATATTAAGCCGTGTTGAGGACATCTTTAAGAATACGGATTCCCTCGTTTGTCGGTACGGTCTCAAGCAGACGGTTATCTTGGAAGGCGACTCGAATAATCCAAAATTGAGCGCGAATCAGTTATCTAAGTTTAAAGCATCATATAAAAAGTATGTGCAGCCTCTGTTCAAAGAGGGCCAGCGAAAGACCAGTTTGCTTGGGAAGACTAGATGGGCCATACACGATCGAGTCAAATTTAATGTCCTCGTGGATGATCTTCGACAGTTTATTGATAGCTTGAAAGACCTCACGGCATCACCAACCAGTAATATGGAGCAGCAACGAATAGTTACTAAAGAAGTCGAGCATCTTCCACTAACGGCAGTAAAAAGAGTTCAAGAAGCCAGCGCAGGCTTACACGACGATTGGTCAGATGCGGCCACTGAAGCATTACATAATTCTGTTATCGATAGACAAGACCAGCTAAACATATTAAACTGGATAGAAGACGTCTCTATCGAAGACGAACTCATCGTCGAACGTCAAAAAGTAATGCATCTACTTTCAACAAATGGCCTGGACATCGAGGATTCAAGCTTCAAGAACATACATTGGGCAGCGATAAACGGTACTCCGGAATTAATGCAGCTACTCCTTGATCATGGAGCAGACATAGAGGCAAAAGATGGACAGGAATTTACTCCTCTGCTTCGAGTGGCGAAGATAGGACGGCCATCTATAGCACAGCTGTTGCTTGAAAAAGGGGCTTCCACTTCCGCCAAGCAACAAAATGGTTTGACGGCGCTGAATGAGGCTGCGTCCAGCGAGAATTTCGAAATTGTTCAATACTTGATCGAATACCGCGCAGATATTGAAGCAAGAGACGACAAAGGCTTCACACCCCTAATCCGGGCCGCTAAAAACGGCCATATATTAATGACGAAGCTATTGCTCGACAAAGGAGCTAACACTGAAGCCAAACAGCAAGACGGATCGACTGCGCTAAACCAAGCTGCATCCGAAGGACGTTCCGAGGTGGTCCAGTGCTTGCTCAAACACTGTGCGGAAATTGAGACAAGAGATCATCAAGGCTCCAGCCCCCTAATTTGGGCTGCTAAGAATGGTCATATAGCGATGGTGCAGCTCTTACTTGAAGAAGGAGCTAAGACTGAAGGCAAACGACTGACTGCATTGAATGAAGCCGCATTCAACGGGCATTTTGACATTGTTCAACACCTATTGCAGCATGGTGCTGACATCGAGGCAAGAGATAAACAAGGATTCACTCCTCTCATTAGAGCAGCGAAGATTGGGCACACTCAGCTGTCGCAATTGTTGCTCGATAGTCTAGCACAGATTGGGGCCAAGCAGGACGATGGATTCACACCCTTGCTTGAGGCAGCGCATAATGGACATGTAGACATTGTGAATTCATTACTTAAGCGAGGCGCTAAGGTTGAAGATATGAATAGATGGAGAAGGACAGCACTAATCGAATCGGCATCGCGTGGACACGGTGCTATTGTCAAATCGCTCATCAATGCTGGAGCAAATATTGAAGCCCGAGATGATCAAGAGTTCACCGCTTTAAACCGCGCCGCAGATGAGGGCCACTTGGGTGTAGTCCAAAGGCTGCTCAAGGCAGGTGCAGTCGTCGAATCGAGATCCGAGGAAGGTTACACGCCACTCAACCACGCAGTACGATGCGGGCACATCACCGTGGTACAAAGATTGATCGAGTATGGAGCAGACATAGAAACCAAAAACTCAAGCGGTGTGCCAGCATTAGTAGAGGCGGTGTGGCATAAACGCGATGGTTGCGTACGACTACTGATCTCGAAGGGTGTAGACATTGAGGTTCCTGAGAATGAAACAACCAAACGTACAGCACTAATAGGAGCTGCAGTAAAAGGGCACACAAGTACTGTACAATTACTGCTCGAGCATGGTGCGAACGTTGAGGCACGGACGGAAGCGCGAGGAACGGCATTGCTTGGTGCGGAGAGGCATGGTCACAACGACATTTTGAGATTGCTTGTAAAGCACGGCGCGGATGTTAATGCCAGACCCCACAATAATGGGAGGACTGCGCTACTTCGAGCAGCGCAGAAGGGTCATGCAGCTTCAGCTCAGATCTTGCTGGACGGCGGAGCTGACATTGAGGCAGCCACGGTTGACAACATAACCCCGCTATCAGAAGCAGCATTGGAGGGTAATCTGGAAATTGTAAGAATTCTACTCAAATATAATGCCAAGATCGACGCCCCTTCAGATGAAGGATGGACGCCTCTCCACGGGGCAGCATTTGGGGGACATGAGAGCATCGTAAAGCTTCTCCTTGAGCAAGGGGCAAGTATCGAAGCAAGAGATTCCCAGGGAAATACACCTATCATGCGGGCAGTACACAGTGGTCAGCGAGGCATTCTGAGATTGCTCGCCGCTAACGGTGCGGATATTCGAACCCGAGACATTCATCAGCGCTCACTCTTGCATACTGCGGTGACTTGGCAAACGACTGAGATCGCGCTGGATGTTATTCGCCTTGGATTAGACATTAATGCACGTGGTGTCAAGGGGGAAACACCACTCTGGAGTGCTGTGCGGACGAACAATAGTGAGATGGTCCGGCTTCTTCTTGAAAACGGTGCATCGGCGTTGATTACCCACTGGGATGGGCATACGCCATTCCTTTATGCACTTCAAATGGGATATAAGGAGATACTGGAGCACTTCTCATGACTAAAATCAACGACAACTGCAACGTCAAATCATAATCTATCGAGATGTGGTGCGCAGCTAGGCCAGGCTCGCGTATAATATCTGGGCAGAACATGGCTTGTTCTTGGCCTACGTTAGTTGTTGCCTCATCGCCTTTTGGGGGGGAAAACTACACTACTAGAATGAATATCTCGGGGTTGAGTTGCTCAGCTCCCGATCAGTAAAACTACAATCGGATCAAAATATTACCTCTATCCCACCAACCCTTTATATAGGCCAACGGTACCCATAGAGAAGGAGTATAGAGTGTGAATAACTCCAGGGCCTCAGAATAGCCCGGAGGCATTGCGATCCCCTCGGACGCTATTGATTGGAAAAGGAGGAAATTTCGAGTGCACCAATCTTCGTCTGTTGAACGGTTGACCCGTAATCTGATCAATGAGTCACCTCAGTCTATTAGTATATTTCTGACCTATATAGCCATCATCGCGTTGCGTCATCTGAATGTAAGGGGAGCAATTGATCTAAGCTATTCACTTATCTGTCTCTGGCCCTAGATGCTTGCTTCCCATTGCTTCTCAACGCAGGATTGGCTCTAGCCTTCTAATATTAACTTGCAAATTCCCATGTATGCATCTGATTATCACCCACCAAGAACGAATGCTTGATCACTTTCATCCTTTTCGGAAATGGCCAGCATGGCCTATAAAAATCTCACTTCCTACAAAACGTCTCCTACGCATCACACTTCTTTATCTCGTGCTCGTCTCGACTCTATTATACAAGTCTTCACACCTCGCCTCAAAGTCAATGTCACTTACATCAAGGACGAGCCACAAACATGTCCCTTCTTCACAGTCGTCACCAGTATTTGACTCACAGCAACTGGAGAAATGTGGACTTGAAACCGGATCTACAAGAAGTATCCTAGCTCATACACATTTTTAAGATGTGCAAAAATCACGACACAGGCCCTTCTTGCTTGCGGAGAGTTCAACTACATTTACCAGCCAAAGATTCCAATCACTACTGTACTCGTCATCATTGGTCTTCGAATTTCAGATTGCTGCATTGAGTCACGCTGTCTCTCCTCTTACATGGACCTACATAATGATAACGTAGGAAACATCACCATACTGTGGGATCCATAAAAATTTTACCAACCTGGCAGAAGCAAGATTTCGACAGTCTCCCATTCATCATCAACGCATCCCAATCTACCCACGAAGGAGATATTCTCGAAGCGGCCACGCATGTAACCTGGGCTTTTGCTCTTTCTTAGTTAGGCCTTGAATGGTGAAGCAGTGTTCAGGGCCGCGCGGACTCCCAGCCGCTCTCAAGGAGGCAAGCAGCTCGGCTCTGGTCAACCAATTCGGCAAGCACTTCTGGGGAACACCCGGACCATGCGATGCTAGGAAATTCACCAGCCATGCTAGAATTGCAAGAAGCGCTAGACCACAGTGCTAGGGATTCTAAAAAATTTGGCAAATATGTCTTCGTAAGGAGGAGAGTCTGATCCTAGGGTGTCCAAGGGAGAAGAGAGCTTTTCTTGTTGCTGTGCTCATGGTAGCAAACATACATCTGTTAGAGAAAAGAAATCAAGGATGTTCTGGCGAATGGCTTGTTGCTTAAGCAACCGGAAGAAGCAAATGCGCCAGCAGATGCAGAGCTAGCTGTTACTCCTGCAGCATACATTCGCGTCCACCAATCTCCTATAACAACTGAGTTTGCAGAGGAAAGCAAAGCGAGTCCATGTCATTCCTTGTGAGACACATCTTGCATTACAAATGCATGGTTGCTTAGAGACACATGGGACGTATAGCTGCAGCTATTTCTCATTCCTCTCTTGCTACTAAAGACTATTGCTTTTTGGGAAGTTGAAAAATTAGATACAGAATCGGGATCTCAGTCACAGATGATTTCACTTGCAAGGCACGAAGGAAGAATGCGACAGAGAAGAAGATACCAGGTTTGTTGGGATGAAAGATCTCAATGGTTTCCGTGACACCGCATCGAAAAGAATAAAGTCTACCGCACAATTCTTACGTGGAAACGATCGTAGGATCTTCTCGGACATCCCTTGGTCCACAACTCATTCAAACCCGCTTTGCTCAATCACCTCTGGTCAACGTGTGTACAACCAGCAACTATTATATCGGAGTATGGAGAATACTCACATGAAAATGCAAGAGATGAGCGAAAACTGATTTGTGCACAAGATACACCACACAAGGTGCTGAACATTCGGTCCATCCTCACAACCCAGGTATTTTACTAGACAAGTGTCTCGAGGCAACACGAAGCAACCATGCGGCCCTCGTCTGGAGATTCGTGTGTAGTCAAGAATACATCTTTCGGTCTTCAGCAGCACATTGAACCCATTGACATTAAGCTTCATTTATATTTCAAATATTCACCAGACATACAATATCATTCGAGCACACTGTCCCCTTTGCCGTCTTCTCTTTCCGTTGTTGTTATGCTATGGCTATAGGTACGAAGGTCTACCTCTTCTACTGCTAAGGCTCCTACCGTTAGACCCTGACCAGCTCCTGCTAAATCCTACTGCCGGTTTCCTACCTAATGAGCTAAGTTACTCACATGAATACTGCATTTCATGGTCACTAAGGCGACAATGCATGCTTTTAATTATCACAAAAATATAGCTGCACTTGCCTGGACATATCGCTCATACCAAATATACCTATTGCTCGGAAGTTCAGCAGATTGTCCAGAAGATTAGGAGCGAGCTGGAGCCACTGAATATTCTTCAGGCATAGATTATACTCTCATCAGACTCATCCTGAAGACGCATAAGAACACTGATTATCAACAGAGCTACTCATAAGAGTCATTCGGTTTCCGTGGTGGATCGGGGACAATCCTTTACCTTTCCTTGCGATGTGCGGTAATCGATAACGTGAAGGAACCGGAGAACTTCTCAATCCGACCGCAGCTCGAATACGGCCCTTTCTGGTCATATTGCTCTGTTGGTGATGTGGCTGCCGATATCACGTCATTATGCTGGCATCAATATTGTGTCTCTTATTAGATGGCACGATCATTGCGGCAGGATCTGACAGACCGTGGGCAATACGAAAGGACAGGGCATCATGGAGAGATTCACAGCCCTGGGGCACAACTACAAGCAAGTCTCTGCGGTGGAAGCGAGATTGAAAAGGGTAGATCCGCGGACCCTGGCCGTAATTCAGACAAGGCTCTTGTATCCGGTTACGTTTCCTCCAGACTTACAAGAGGGATGGGATAGGAGAAAAGACCTCAGCCAATGCGATTTGTACTAGGGCAGGAAACTCTGTGGCTCACGGCGATGATGCCACTTTGGATGCCTTGCTTTTGCTTGCCGATACCGACCTTGTCATTCTAGACGATCGACACCTAAAAGCGGCACTAAATAACCGCGAATCCGTCACAAGTCGTTCGCCCATAGCAATATCATATATATAACGGGCCAGAACAATCGAGCCGCAATTCGAACATAACGCTTACACGAGGATAGCTAAACCATTCGTAAATTGTCGCAAAGATTCTTACAATAATCGCATCTAAAGGGCCGTGGCAAGCAGATGCTCGTTTCAGAAGACACTCGCACGAGAAATACAATGCAGCGCTCTCAGCGCCTTCTAATGAAGCACTGTGGTGTATGAATCTTTGGAATTTGAGAAACTTGACAATGTCGACAAACTTAAAAATAAGACCTGAGCAGGGACTTTGGCGCCGTGCAATAACAACATTATATAACGATTCAAGGGAGGGTGTATAAATAGTGGCAAAATACCTTTATCAAAGATTAGGTGAGAACTGAGAAAGCTTGCCTGATATGAAAACTTGGTAGAGCTAAAGTCATGGCCCACTCATGGGCGTTGAAAAGTAGTAAGTGCCATACAGCTCAAATCAATTCTAACTAAAGTTATTCTTTGAGTCAAATAAAAAGAAAAGGCGACTTTTGAGGAGTATCAGAATCTGGCCAATGTGGTCAAAGAATTGCGCTTGATACTTTTCAGGTGCATCTCGTTGCCATCAGCCATGGGAAAGATCAAAAACTGGAAATTGCTCCGTCTACACGAAATGACTGGCATTAACCTATCTGCACACGAGGCCTAAGGGCAATTGCCCACCTATATAAAAAAGGGAGGCTTTTCTTCCATTGTCAAACGAAGTTGGAAAAAGCCAAGTATCGCTGAGAAATCTAGAACTGCAGAATCCACGAGATAGGACATGGGAAATAGAGCTGAACAATTGAAAAGAGACGAGCAGGCAGTCAAACAAGCTGCAAACCAAATTGAACCCCCAGTAAGTGAACGCAGAACCGAGAGTCGCAACGGTCTTCCCCTATCACGGGTACTTTCATCGAAGCGCTCCCAAAACGAGACTATCGAGCAGTTCGATGAACCTTTCGGCGGATCTTCTACTCACCGAAATGCATATTGAGTACATGTTCCCAAGCAGCACAAGCCAGCCACTGAAAGTTAGAATTGGAGTAGATGAGATCAGAAGTCTTTGAGCAATACTAGCCTTATAACGAGCACGCTTGCTGCCCACAATCTGCTATCATCAGCGGTTGGTCTTTCCGACTGATAGATACGTAAGATTTTCTATATGGGGTCCACTGATATCAAAGGTCGGGACTGATATGGTTAGGGTCAGGGTCAAAGAAAAACGCAACACAGAGCCGGATCGGAACTCACTGAAAAACATGGAAGATGTGAAAAGGGCTATGAACGTTACCATTCAAGTAAAAAACAGCCACACCATAAGGAAGATCAGTCCAAGTTGTAGATTCTCGAGTCCAACCAGCTCCATCTGGTATGACGAAGTCGTAGACTGAGGTGTAGGATCTCAAGACCTGCTTGATAGAGTGCCCTCGGAATAAGGAATTGTAGTCTTCAGACGGGACTTGGGAAAATACAACATTACCGAAAGCTTCAGGAAACCTTTTCCCAGCCGACAAATTGGCAAGCGTCGACACGAAAGAACAAATGCCCTACTGTTCCTCTTCCTATTTCTCACTTTTCGAGCTCTCAATTAACGCTTTCCTCTCCTTTTCAAATGGCTCAGCAAAAAAACTCCTATCATGAGCCGATGCTGGTCCACCCTGCCGCGTAACCCGCCGGAACGCTCCTAATCAAAGCTGGAAGGCCCTTTTTCCAAATCACGGGGCTGAGCTGGGGGAGAATACAAGATCCACATCATTTTCAGTGTTCTTGGAGAATGGAGTTTCTAGACGCCCCTAAAGCCCACACGCTCCAGAATGAAACCACCATTCTCAGCTTCCGGGTTGATGATGGTGGATCTGGCATTCAGGCCATGTTGCTTTTGACCGGTGTGAGGGAAGAGGTTGCGTATCTCAATCTAGTAGGAAAAAGAGAGGACGAGAAGAAGGAAGGCTGCGGATGCGGAGAGGCGGGAAAGGGGGGGAGTTCTAGAGAGAGAGATATATATATATATAGCACTCGCCGGCCCTTGAAGCCTTAACAAACCCCCTTTTTCATCCCTTCCATTCTTCGTCCTCACCTACTTGATTAGTAACAATACAGGGTTGTCCTCAGCTGTCAATCTTGCTCGACAACGCGAGCGACTGTTCAAAGTTTCTTTGGCGTTTCCAATCTACCTAATCAGGCAACACACTCGTCGATTGCTTAACCTATCGATAGGAGACTTTTGCTCGCAGAGGTATGTATGATCATTCACTTTCGGCTCTGAAGGGACAAATCTGTTAAGTGGCCGTCTGCAGATCACGGCATCCGTTTAAGATATCTACTCTCCTTCAGAGGGATTAGGTTGGTTTCATCGTATTCTGTATCTTTCGCTTCATAGTAAGTAGAAGGGAAGCTATCAGTTAATTAGGAAAGTAAATAATGTTCGGGGCTGCTGGTGAACAGTTGCGAAGCAGAACAGAAACCCATACACACCAGTGAGAGTATCAGAAGTAAATATAAGAGAAGCTACGAAGATTATAGGGTATCTCAGCATGTTATGACCATAATTTGTACAAACAACCCAAAATATCCAATAGAAATCTCGAACGCCAACGGTGCAGCCGCATGTTTCCTTACCCACTTTACCCAGTCTCTCCTCGTCCACCTGCCCGCCCCGCCATATCCTCCTCTGTCTCCCGCTCCTCCCTTTCCCGGTCCCCTTGCGCCCACTCCTTGACTTTGTTCTTCGGCTCCAAGACTGTTTCTTTGACTTTACCTAGTTTCCCCACCGTTTGCTTTTGCTCCCCCTCTCCTCCAGCACCTCGTCTATCCAACTCCTCCTCATCGCTACTTGACATTGAGTCCCCGTCGTCCTGTATGAAGGCTACCCCACCAGCCTCGCTCTTCTTCCGTTCGCGCTGCTCTTCTTTCATCTTATCCATACGCTGTTTGTCGCCGTTGCAATCGAGTGTGACAATCTTCATACCAGGTAGGTTGCGCTGCATGAAGGCTTTGAGTTTGTCAAGGTGCTCGGCGCTGGGACGGTAGGTACCGCTATCGTTGTCGATGACGAGACAGTAGTATGCTGGGTCTTTGGGGGGATCATCTTCCGGGGGTCCACCACTGAGATCAGCAGGCGGATGGGTTTGCTGATCCAGCGGGTCTCCTTTTTTATATAAAGATTTGAGGCGGCGGATGAAGAACTCGCCAGAGAACGCAATGTAAATACTCACGTCGCTGTGCATGGTGTGTTTTGATAGCAAATCTATACCAAATTCTTTTCCAGTCTCGGTAAATCGCCATCGACCGTCAAGGCTGAGTACGTACGTGTAGATGCGGCCGCCACTATCGTAATGAACTAGGTCGAGAAGTTTGAGGGTCATTTCTTTGCAAGGGTGGGCAAAAGAACCATAGACGGTTGTGCGGTCGTAGTTGTAGACGCGGGCGTGTTGATGATGGAGGGCGCGGTTAAGAATTCGGCCGCGCAGGGAATGGGAGGTGAACATGCCGGCGACGAAGGGTTTGAACTCGACATAGCGGTGATAGAGTTCGGGTGGCACAGGACCCTCGAGCTGGAATTGATTGGCCTGGAAACTGCGGTGCTGTCAGCATTGGTCCTGTAAGTTGGATTGGACCCAGAACTTACTTATATTTCTCTGTTTGTCCCCCTTTACTCTGCCCAGGCTCCTTCGTCCCCGCCAGTCGCCCAATCATAGGACTGAGATGCTGAGTCCAATTGCATGGACCGATTGTCCAAGGCCTGCCTTCATTGTCTGTTTCTGTCCTCCCGAGCACTTCTACGCTGATAACCATCTCCCCGGACATATGGAGACCTCGAGAAAACATTGCAGCACAGCCCCTTATCAAATACGCTCTTTTGCTGCCCATCCTTTTCTTGATCTTGTATGTTTGCTCCTTTATACCATTCCAATCTTCGTGAAGACTGTCCACGTTCACATGCACATTGCCTAGCCTGTCGTCATAATCTGCTGGGTCCTCATCGTACAACCTGGCCTTAAGCTCAAACCCAGTTGAAGGAACATTAGCAACGATCCATTCGGCGTTCCATTGTGGATTTGTATTTCTCCTGATGGTTGGCGTCCGAAATTGCATGTCTGGATCTTGCTTATGCCTCGTTGGTAATTCAGTTCTTAGGGTTGCCTTTACGTACGGATCCGAGGCCAGGGTGTTAATGTCTGCCATTGGAAGATTAATGGCGCGATGAAAGATAAACTTGACTGTGTAGCCTGGGGGTGCTTTCGGAATTGGCGTTTTGTCTAAACCTCCAGCGGGCGGGGAATCGTCTTTCTTGCCCTTCCCATGTTGCAACGCCTTCTCTTGTATGTCACCTGTCTTGTCAACGAATTTAGTCCCAACAGCATCGCTGCGATGGCCATTAGGCTGCGAAGGCTGAGAGGTCTTCTCGCTGTCCATAATGCTGTTCACGTTAAAGCCGAGATTGGCCGTAACCTCCGGCGGCGTCTGGGAACAGCAGAACTATTAAATATTCTTTATTCTCGGAAAGAGTAGTGGCGAGAAAGAAGATATAAGGAGGCATTGACGTCGTTGACAAGGAGGTCAAAGCAATGCCATCGGATAGTTGTTCGTATATTCAATGCCTCTACTCCAACCCCGTACGAAAATGAGTTGCGCATCAGGTTTTCTTGTTCGCCATGCTCGTCTGATGCAGGGTCCACCTTAAGTAAGCAAGCATTTGCGATTATCAGGTTCGGCTAGCTCAATGGAACGCCTTGCCAGATACCGATTGCCCTAACCCTAAGCCTTCTGGTGTACCTTACCTTACCTTAGTATCATCCTACGACAGCACTTTTAAGGATGTGGGATCATAGCCAATCTGCTTATAGCAAGTCCTTCAGTCCAAATTTAAAATAGTTCAAAAAAGACGTCAAGGCTGAACTAATCTCTAGGTCAAGCAAACTTTTTGTTCTACTGCTTCTGGGACTGGTATAAAAAAAGGGAGCCAATACCCGTACACCCCCCTGGCTTACATGTACACCCCCCTTTGCTTACACGTACACCCCCTCGGGGAAACCTGAAATTTCCATTGCGCATCACTCAGTTACACACCAAATTTAGTAGGCAATTCAAGGGTTTACATATGATTCTGAGCAACCTAAAGAGCTTCAATTTCGTGTTCAAAGAGCTTCAATATCGCTGTTTCAGCACCTCCTTCGCTACATATGAAACGCTGCAAACAGGCCTGCATTCGTTTGGATGGAAGGGGGTGTGGCAGCACGTTCACCTCGCTGCCCTCCACCTCGCTGCCCTCCACCTTGCTGCCCTTCACCTCTTGCCCGTGTGAGACCTCGATCCCGATTCCGACCCCGATTTCGCCCCTGCTTCATCCTCTGCTGTAGCCCTTGTTGTTCCGCCTCCATCAGTATCTGTTCATATTGTGAGAACTCTCTTTGTGTAGAATCCTTGAACTCTTGCTGACGTCTAACGCCTCGTCGTTCTCTTGCTTCTACGAGTCTATTCTTTGATCGAACAACAGCGAGATTTTGAACTTGTAAAAGTGAATCTGACAGAGTTTCACATCGTCATAGATCTCCCCCGAAACGGGAGGTGAGGCCAAAGACATGAGGTCGACGAAGGCGGTGCTGACAGGTGGGGCGCCGGTGAGGATGATCATGACAATGGCGATGGCGATGGCGATGAGTGTCAGAAGGAAGTCTGATGTGTGGGTTTACTAGGCTAGATTAACCGAATTTAAGGCTGTGGGGAAGGTCATGGAGAGGTTACTCAGAATCATATGTAAACCCTTGAATTGCCTACTAAATTTGGTGTGTAACTGAGTGATGCGCAATGGAAATTTCAGGTTTCCCCGAGGGTGTACGTGTAAGCAAAGGGGGGTGTACATGTAAGCCAGGGGGGTGTACGGGTATTGGCTCCCTAAAAAAATATCATAAGCTTCTCTTCCTTACGCTTGTCAAATGGTAATGTGACTGCTTGTTCGTCTCTAGGCCTAAGAAGGAAAAAGAGGTAGCTTAGAGTGCATAGCGGTCTAAGCTGTTGAAATACCTTATGCTATACATACCTGAATAGGATTGTTCCAAAGTGTGTTCACATTTTGGCCGATTCGTAAACCAACATAAGCACCGGCTGGTCTTTTCTGACTGTAAGAACCGACTGCCTCACAATAAGGCTTCAGCACCTCTCTTGCACTCCTATCTTTATCTATGATTGTTCATTTGTTGCTCAGCTCAATAGTCGCCAGAGAGCTGCATAAGTAATGCTATCATTGAGATACATTCGTTCTTCTTTTAAGATTACTATCCTGATCTCACTACCTCTTTTGACTAGCCTCTCTAGATTCTTTTTCGATAACCGAGGGTCAACTCTATTAGATGAGTGGACATATTCTTCGCAGAGCGTTGCCTGACAGCATCTGCTTTCTATGTCGGAAGAATCTTCAGTGAGATTCCCTATCGTGCCTATGTAAGATCGGATGGGGGGATAAGTGAAAATCACGTATGATAGCTACCTGATTCGGATAGCTCAAGTCTCAATTTATTGAACCGGGAGAATATCGCGAAGAGCTGCCGAGCTCTTAGATATCGCGAAGCTAACAATGCTCTGCCAATCAGTATCCGATGTCTTCGTCTTTTACTTCTTCGTCGTCTTCTTCTTCTCCTCCTAAGTCAAGCGAACCAAAGAAAGTATCAAATTGAGCATCGACCCTAGACATTATCGTATCAAATACCGACGAAACTTGTTGCACAGGTCTTTTCGGTAGTTTAGCTAGTTTGTCACCTGATTCCATCATGTTCCACTCAACGCAAGAGGGCACCCTGTCCGGTTCAACCTCCAAAGCTTCTTTCCAAGAGATCCGGCCCTCTGGAATGTTGGATGATGGGTCTGCTAGGCTTGGCGCTCGTTTCCTCTTCTTGCTTAAGGCAATAGTTTCCGGGTCGAAAACAGTATCCCAGCGAAATCGACCATCCTGATTCTTCTCAACAACACCATTTTCAGTTACAATGCCATCGATCAGTGCTGCAGGTGTCACATCGAAGGCTGGATTCCAGGCGTGAGTTCGTTTAGCTGCTATGCTAATTTCCTCAGTGTAGTGTGCTGCAAGCAGCTCTTGACCTTTGAGCGACCTGTCGAAAGCAGGGCCTTTCATCCTCGTCATTTCATTGGACGGACGCTCCTCGATTTTAATGTCCGCGCCTGTGTCCGTACCCTGATCGATCGTTGTCCGAGGTGCTGCGACAAGGAACTTTATGTTATGGAAACGAGCTAATATCGCCAACGCGTAGGTGCCAATTTTGTTCGCAGTATCTCCGTTGGCAGCTACTCTGTCTGCCCCCACGACTACTGCCACAATATTCTCTGACTCGCCCTTCTGCCGAAGAAGAGCTGCGGCCATCGAGTCTGTTATCAGCGTGGCGGGGATATTGTCGTGTATGAGCTCATACCCTGTCAGGCGGGATCCTTGGTTATATGGCCTTGTCTCCGTATAGAAACAACGCCGCAGCGAGTTGCGAGCACGGAGTGTTCGAACAACCCCCAGTGCGGTCCCATGACCAGCCGTTGCCAAGGAACTATGGATGTGGTCAGCCAGTTGCCAATGCTCAATACATGCCAAGTGTACCCTTACCCAGTATTGCAGTGCGTAAGTACACTGACTGGTTTTTCAGCGCTGGTATTCTTCAAGATCCAGTTTGCGCCATGTTCTCCTATGTTCTCGTTATCCTGCACATCATCAACAAGCATCTGCTCCGCGGCCTCAATATATGCTTCGATCACGGTCGAGCGAGTTGCACCAGGCTCTTCAAACGCAGCCCAAACCACCCTTTCTAGTTTTCTGGCGGCATCGGCAAGATTCACAGCAGTAGGCCTGCTGGTGACGAGATATTTTAGGTTGTGGGAAAACCATGACGGAGTGAATGTATCTCGCCCAAGGGCTCGCTCAAGGGTGCGATGATCTCGCCTTGTTTGTTTGTAATGATCGCCCCACACTGCTAGACTCAGAGCAGCTACAATGGCTATCGCAGGAGCACCTCGAACCTGCATCGATCTGATAGCATTGCGGGCATCTTCGGGCCCTCCAATATTAATGTACACCTCTTGATGAGGGAGTTTCAGCTGATCAAGGATCGCGAGCTCGCCCCGCTTGTATCTAATGGCTTGCAGAACCATAGCTGAAGAAGCTTACGATGACAGGATTAAAGGATTCTGCAATGCAAGCAAATCCCTTTGGGAGTGCTTCCAAGGCTTCATCCGCTGACTAAGCTACCTTACCTAGGGTTAAGTGGGGTTAAGTGGGGTTTCATTCACAAGCTACCTTATCGCTCACGTTATTTTCATCAGATTTATCTCGTGCGTTTTTTTCTTCATTCTTGTCATTCTGCTTGTGATTAGTATATGCGCGGCATATGTCGACTGCGACTCTCACATTCAAATCATTTAGTCAATCTGTTATCTCATTCGCACGTTTTTCAGCGTCGATGCTTTCGTCGTTCATCGATGTTTCTTTATGCTCAGTTGATGCTGCGCATATGCACTGTCGAGGCCTTCGATGACTCGATGTCAATCTTTTTGTGGCCTCGCTTAATGATCTTGGCATATTCCGACCCCGGCTCAACTTTTCGCTCAACTTTTTCTACCCCTCGCCAGCTGAAACCCGGGGTTAAGTCAGTACGCGTGCCTATCACCACATGTACATGTACATGGCAGCCTTGGCAGGATGCGACAACCTCAGCCGCATTGCAGATTTGCCATAGAGTCTAGGCAGCTGGACCGCTGTCACTTGGGGGCTAAAAGAGGGAGATGTGCCGCGACACTTCATGTGGACATGGTCCACTGGACAATGTCCCTCAGAGATCAAAGGATGCTCCGCCTCCTTCAAGCCTTCGAGCCTTCAGCTTACTCGCTCTTTTCGATACAGACCGATCTTCAGCATCTGCAGTATCACCCAGCATGTGTCTCAGCTTGTTTTAAGAGCTGAACCTCGGACATGCGAGACCAATAACTTTGTACTCCGTATCTATGCCTGAAGAAGGTCTGCCTGTGAGATAGTCAATCAGGCTGACTATACTGGTAACGCCTTTATGAAACAGCATGAACTTAGAGCTGGGAAGCTTTTTTGTGAAAATGTTCTGCACCCTCACTTGCGAACCTCGTGAGGTTCTCGGTCTTTTCTGGATTTGCAATGCGACTTCTTCGATATCTCGTCTCTAGCACGCTTTACTTCTGCACTGTGAACAGCCAGCCTTTGCAACTGCTTGAAAGCGATGTTCTTGACCACGGCCACTCAGCCAGCAGCCTCGTGGCTCGGCAAGCTCCCGCCGTCGTAGCAAGCTCAGACTTCTACCGACGAGCCTACCACGCCTGTATGTTGTCATCTGAAAGGCATATTTCCGGTTCAATTTCTGATTGAAGGTCTAGCTGCTGTTGTTGGAAATTGGATCTACATAGATGGCGGGGAATTTTCATATAGGAGCAATGGAAACGTTACTTACCAATATTGTATGCTCTTTCTGCTATTGCCATTTGCTCTGTACTCACCTTGTCCTTTCCAGCGACAACTACCCTTGCCATCGACCTATCCAAAACATGGACGAACTCATCGGTCCAGATACACTCCAATCCCAAACCCGATGCGGTGCCGAACCTGGTTAACCCGTCTCTCTGGTACAGTGAGCAAGACAACGTTCTTTACGCTGGATTTGCTGGAAGGATCTCGCTTTATGCAGACCAACCTCCGCCAGTTGAATTGCAGCTATGGTCCCTCAAGCCGGACGGCGCCGGCGGTGGAAGCTGGAATGAAGTGTATGGCGCAAACAACTCCGCGTTCGGATCCATAACGCGCCCGTGGAGGCCTATGATGGCTTATGGCGCCGACAGTGCCTTCCTTCTTGGTGGGACGGAAGATTTCCTGACAACGCCTGAAACGGCAGCCAAGGTTGGTGGCGAGGTAGCTCTACCCGGGCTTGTGCAATTCAATATGACAACAAAGACATTCTCAAACTCAAGTGCAGCTGGGTATCAGACGAATGGGACTGCAGAGAGGGGGGTCATGCACTACGTGCCTTCCTTCGGGCCGAATGGGCTATTTGTTGTAATGGGCGGCGACTACATTATTCCTACTGATCTTCGAGATTTTGGGACGATTTCGATCTTCGATCCTTTATCAAAGAAGTGGTATCAACAAGCTACATCTGGGAGCATTCCAAAAGCACGAGTCGAATTCTGTACAGCGGGTGTTAACTCGACAAACAGTACCTATGAGATGTACGTATCTTGTTCTCCTTGTTGTATTCCTTGGTTGTCTAATGTCGGGAGTATGGTTACGGATGAGGCTAATCTTAGTCTACCACAGCTTTATGTACGCAGGGTGGAATGGAAATCTTGGTGCCGCCGCAATTCCGTATGACGAGGCCTACGTCCTCACTTTACCAGGCTTCTTTTGGATCAAGGCAAAGTATCCAGCAGCACACCCTCGGCATGGCTTGACCTGCAATGCTGTTGGCGGCAGTCAAATTCTCACCGTTGGTGGCGTGGACACTGATACCACTCTAACGCACACTGGCAGCGGACTGGAACTTGATCAAGCTACCTTCTCTCAATCTCCAGACCCCTTCACGCAAGGACTTGCTATTTTCGATATGACGACTTTGAGCTTTGCAAGCCAATTCACTGCTCCGCCTCCGCCTTATGTGCAGTCTGATCCGGTCCAGAAATACTACGCGCAAAAGTGAGTCCAATACGGTTTCGATGTTCAATAGTAAATTTATATTAATCTATTGCAGCATATCCACAAAGTGGACCTCTCCAGCAATTGCATCGCTCTTCCAAATCACCCATTTTACCAACGCAACAACTGCTCTGAACAACAACCTCCCCTCCACCACCAACGGCACCTCTCCCACCCCAACACCATCCTCTTCCTCATCCAAAACAAGCGTCGCGGGCATCGCAGGCGGTGTCGTTGGCGGTGTTGTCGGATGCGCTCTGATCGGCGTCTTCTCATTTTTACTCATCAAGCGCCGGAGAGCAAACAAAGCTGCAGCTACTGCTCATTCCGACGTGGCTAATGGAGATTACCAAAAACCTCCAACGAATCCCAAAGGCTTCCACGAGATGTACCAACAACCCCCAGAGCTGGCCGGGGGGAAGCAGGATGAGATGCGCGCTGAGCTACCGGAGCAGGGTATGTTTGAGCTTGATGGAGCGGGTTACTCTGGGAATAGGGGGTTTTATGAGCCGGCAAAGGAGCCTGTTGGAGGTGCGGAACACGAGAACAGCCACGATGTTGAAATAATAACGGAGCCAACCCACGAAGCGGTTGAGGAGCCATTTCACGAGCAAGTCCGGGAGGCCGTCAAGAAATCAATGGCGCAACCACCCAGACATCCAATCCCCCCAGCAAACGGCGAAGTCTCCCCCCTAAAACCCGACATCTCTCCAGTCTTAGACCCCGCTGAAAAAAAATCAACGAAAACCCCAATTATAATCCCAGTGTCGCAAATGAGCGACCAAGTCTCGCCGATAGAAGGCGACATTTCCCCTTTCAATGACGGGGTCTCGCCAGTGACGGGACCAGTCGGGACGTGGTTGAGAAAGAAATCGATTAGGGACAAGGCGCTGCCGCCGGAACCGGCGCGACGAACATGACCTCGGGCTACTGGGTTTGAATCAGAGAATCAATAATGAGTGAGGAAACGGGATGCATCTAATAATAGCATTATGGCGTTGCTTGCCCTTCTGTCCTTCAACTCCGAAATCCAAAGACACCGAGATAGCGAGAGCATCCACGTGGAAGAAAATGCGTAGAACGCTACATGTCTGTCATCGTCGATTGCAATACACAGTTGTGTCAAAGCAAGCCCCCAACACCGTAGTTGCGTGACAGCGGCAAGAAATAGAGAGAGCGCTATCCGTACCTAAGGCTCAACTGCAAGTACAGTAGCCTCCCACGTGACTTTTTCAACGGCGAATTCCGCCCGCGTACCTGTCGATCTCCTCACCCTGCCATGCGGTATGCCACTCTGCATGAAACAGCAGATCCGGGGTCGTAAGCGAATGGCGTTTCTTGGCACCTCTGTACCCGTCCGAATCAATCTCCCGTATGCTGTCCTGGGTTTGGGTTTGGGGGATTGTATTGTTGTACGTACAAAACGAATGATAACTCGTTACCTGCCTACCTACCTCGTACGGGCCGGTTGGTGATCTACTTGCTACCTAAGAGTAAGATGATGAGGGTAAGGGGTGAGGGTGAAAAACTGAAAATTGCCCCCAAGCTATGGGCGAGCCAAGACTTTGGGGATTTTGTTTCGCCCCCGTTGGGGAAGAGGGTTTGGGGTATATAGTAGGGAGACAGGTCTGCTTTTTGGTGGGTATTGGCTTTGATATATTTTTGCCACGGAATAAAACAACACCCACTCAGCCGATCAAGGAATCAGAAATCGCACAATGCACTTCACCCACCCGCTCCTCTGCCTGGCCATGGCGACCATGACCCACGCCCTGGTCCTCTCTCCCTCTCCTCTGGAACCACGGTCAATCGGCGGCGCATGCTCCACCCCCGACGGCGCTGGGACCTGCCAATTGACCTCCGACTGCACCACCCAAGGCTTCAACCTCGCAGGATACTGCCCCAACGATGCGACCAACGTGCAGTGCTGTGTCAAGAAAACATGCAGCACCTCGTCCGGTTCCGGCATTTGCATGAACACGGCCGACTCCTGCGGCGGGTCGTTTGTGTCTGGCGCCTGCCCGGGAGATAGTACGATCAAGTGCTGCGTTGGTGGTGGGGCTGCGCCGCCTCCTCCGCCTCCGACTGGGGGCACTGGCTCTGCGGTCGTGAGTGCGGCGGTCAAGGAAGAGGGTCTGCCCTATGTCTGGGGCGGTGGAGGCTGCGGTGGTCCCTCCGGAGGAGGATTCGACTGCTCAGGTGATTTCCCTTCTCCTGACTTACCATTATTGCTCTCAGGTTCTAATTTATTCCCTTCCAGGACTCACCCAATATTCTGTTTGCCAAGCCGTAGGGAAAACTATTCCGCGCACGGCACAAACCCAATATTCCTCCTCCATGGGTAGGCACATGCCGCGCGCGGACGCCCAAGCTGGTGATATGATTTTCTGGGCTACGAATGGAGACTGCGCTGGGTCGGTGGCGCATGTCGGAATTTTCATGAAGCCCGGGTGGATGGTTAATGCTGCTCATACTGGTACCCCAGTAAGGGAGCAAGCAATTTGGACGTCTAGTGGTGGAGAATCAATCTGTCCGGATGCTGTTAGGTGAGTAATCGTCGATATCCTTGGGGTTTGTTGATGACAATTAACACTGTACTAGGTTCTGGTGATTTATCTTCGAGCTTGAGCTTCAGAGGGTATGAAATTGACATTGAAGCTGGGAGAGAGCATCGTACGCATTCTCTTAGAAAACCAACCAAACGTCTTTCCAAAGAGATGAGACCCAGATTTTCTTGTTAAAGCTCTACAAACTTGCAACGATCATCGACAGCCTCTTTGGAAATCGCTTTTGTAACGAAATTGTCTCCATAAGAATATAAAAGTGTATGAAACTTCTAGCTTCAAGCTTCCATACTGCATCTATTAGAACCAGCCAGCTGTAGTTCGATTGTTCACGTCTCGCTGAACACCAATGAATAGGTCAAACCATCAGGGAGACCGATCACTGACAACGGGATAGTCGAGCAATAGATTTCATAAGTAAGAACCATCGAACGGACGGAGAGTTTATGTATTGGTTCAGACTTTACAGCATTGCCTGGTATTGTGACGGATGCTCTTTTTTCGTTGCAAACAGAACTGTTGAAGCACATCCGGCTTTCTCTTTGGTGTGTATAGCACCCAGTAACTTGCAATCAATGAATTGTTGTTTAGGAATCAAGTGATTTAGCAAGTTGCCGCCGGAGCTTCAGAGTAGAGTGCCTCTAGCGTGGTGGCCCAAGCTTTCGGGATGTTGATGATGGAGGTAAAGCTTCCTAGATTACCTATCTACAACCATACTCATGCCATCCATCTCCCTCTTTACCTAGCTTACTCCACGAAATTCTTCCCTCACCTCCAAACCCAGTTCGAACATCTCACGAATCCTTACGACTCGGCCCTACACCGTTGCCGTCCTCAACTGACACGTTCACCGAGTCGTAACAGCTCAACCATTGTCTTGACGAACCCCCAATTGCCAGGATGGACGGCAGCGACCCAGAGAGGGCAGATGCCCTCGAGCAATACAAAAACAAGCTGTTAGAGTCAAGGGAGATGGAGGCGAAGCTGAAAACGTTACGGCTGGACATCAAAGGCCTGCAGAACGAATTCGATACGACCGAAGATAACATCAAGGCACTACAGAGCGTTGGACAGATAATAGGCGAGGTCCTCAAGCAGCTTGATGAAGAGAGATGTGAGTCGATGAACCTCAATCAGTACAGCAGAAGAGGATGCCATGTATGCTGACGGGAGCATCTACAGTCATCGTCAAAGCTTCATCCGGTCCTCGGTACGTCGTTGGGTGCAGATCAAAGGTCGACAAAGCCAAGCTAAAACAGGGCACACGCGTTGCTCTTGACATGACCACCCTTACAATAATGCGAATGCTACCAAGAGAAGTAGATCCGCTGGTCTACAATATGTCATTGGAGGATCCGGGCCAGGTCAGCTTTGGAGGTATAGGTGGGTTGAACGAGCAGATAAGAGAACTACGCGAAGTTATAGAACTACCGCTGAAAAATCCTGAGCTGTTCCTGAGGGTTGGTATCAAGCCACCAAAGGGTGTCTTGCTCTACGGTCCTCCAGGAACAGGGAAGACGCTACTGGCGCGAGCAGTAGCTAGTGGGCTGGAAACGAATTTCTTGAAGGGTATGAGAGGCCTACCTACTTCGTAGTAAGAGTAATCGCACTGACCCTTCTTAGTTGTCTCCTCGGCCATTGTTGACAAATACATTGGAGAGTCTGCAAGATTAATACGAGAGATGTTCGGATACGCAAAGGAACACGAACCCTGTATCATATTTATGGACGAAATCGACGCTATCGGCGGCCGAAGGTTCTCAGAAGGGACCTCCGCAGATCGAGAAATTCAACGTACCTTGATGGAGCTACTAAACCAACTGGATGGATTTGACTACCTGGGGAAAACCAAAATCATCATGGCAACCAACCGTCCTGATACCCTTGACCCTGCATTGCTGCGAGCAGGCCGTCTCGATAGGAAAATCGAGATTCCTCTACCGAATGAGGTTGGCAGATTGGAAATCTTGAAGATACACACTAGCGGTGTTGCTCTAGAAGGAGAGATCGACTTCGAAAGTGTAGTCAAGATGAGTGATCAGCTGAATGGTGCGGATCTACGGAATGTGGTTACAGAAGCGTGAGTAATTTTTGGCATATGATGTATGTATATACGAACATAGAGTATCTGCTGACTATTGCTGGGCTACAGTGGGCTATTCGCTATCAAGGACTACAGAGACTTTATAAATCAAGATGACTTTAACAAAGCGGTAAGGAAAGTTGCGGAATCGAAGAAGTTGGAGGGCAAGCTGGAATATCAGAAGCTCTGATCGGGAGCTTTGACGAGCGCGTGGATTCACCGTCTGGGGTAATAGATCTTGGTAATTCCAAAGGCATCAACAAAACCTGTACAAATAGCCTACCATTCATACATGCTCTAGATGACTCGTAGCAACAGCGTATGTGGTTTGGCAGTACAGTAAGACCCACCCATAACGATATCCTGCATAGCGATATCTCTTTGTAACGATATACTTCCTAAAACCAACTGGGATTATTTGTTTGTATGGCCGCCTTTGATATAACGATATCCTCCTGGTAACGATGCCGAGGCTTGGCCCTCGCCCCTAATTTGACCAGATATAATATTTCTTTCATGTCAGCCAACGTCTGTAACCCTTGCTTCCTTGAATCTCCAAGCTCAACAGAAGCTTGACATCCTCGCTGCCTTAGGCGTGTCACCTAGGTGCCATGAATCCTAGAGGCTTTGCTGCTTCACATCTCGATTTAGAAGTTCCTTCTTGCTTCTGCGCATAGCCTGTGAAAGTGCTTTCCAAGGATCGATACCCGGAGGTTAAGAAGGAAAGTCTGGGGAGTCCTAGTAGTGGTCGCAGGATATTTTGTGGGCTTTTGCCGGCACGGCATGTCCTTCTCTCCCAGAAACGTTTCGAGCTCTACCAATCAACAACGCCCTTCGGAAGACGCAACCTGGCGTAGCTCAGGGCATTCCAGGTCCCAGAATGGGCACTCTAGATCGGGCATTGGCAGCAAAGTAGATGGGTTCTTTGAGAAGCAGCAACTACCAATGTACAAGGACAAACCCTACAGCTATGCGGCATCTAGAAGGAAACAGCCTTTGTACAAGCAATGGCGGCCCATGCTTGGGGTTGTATGTTTCATTCTGGGATTGATATATTGGTTTCTGCTGTCTCCATCAACGCCTGCAAAGGTCAAGAGCAAGGGCACAAGTGCGTGGGGTTGGATGAGCGGGCCCGGTGCTGCAACTGTGGATTGGGATGATCGAAGGGAAAGGGTGAAAGAAGCGTTTACGCTCAGCTGGGACGGTTACGCGCAGTATGCCTGGGGTATGTTCATCGGGTTTTGAGATAGTTAAGCCCAGGTCAAAGTACCTGGGTGAAGGCATGCGCTACTTCAGGCTCAACGACTGACTTTGTACTTTCAGGCTGTGACGAGTATCATCCAATCTCAAAGACAGGCAAGCAGATGACAGACAAAGGCCTGGGGTGGATAATAGTAGACGCTCTTGATACCCTAATGATAATGAATCTCACCTCCCGCTTGTCGCATGCTCGAGAATGGATCTCGACAACTCTCGATTACGATCAGGATCATGAGGTCAATACATTTGAGACAACGATCCGTATGCTGGGAGGACTTCTTTCGGCCCACTATCTGTCGACCACATTTCCCGAAATGGCACCCTTGGCCGATGATGACAAAGGGTCACCAGGGGAAGATCTGTACCTTGAGAAGGCTGCAGATCTAGCAGACCGTATACTTGGCGCTTTCGACTCGGAAAGTGGCATACCTTATGCCAGTATAAATCTGAAGACTCTAAAGGGCGTCCCATCCCACGTGGACGATGGAGCCTCGTCTACTGCCGAGGCATCAACTCTTCAATTGGAACTGAAGTATCTTGCAATGCTCACAGGCGAGAAGAACTATTGGGACAGAGCAGAAAAGGTCATGCAAATCATCGACGACAACGATATGGAAGACGGCCTCGTCCCCATTTTCATCTACGCAAACCTTGGCCACTTTAGGGGCGATAACATCCGCCTTGGCAGCCGAGGAGACTCCTACTACGAATACCTTATAAAACAATACCTCCAGACCTCCAACCAAGAACCTGTCTATCTCGACATGTGGAACCAAGCCCTTGCCGGCGTCCGCAAACATCTAATCGCCTACTCCTCCCCTTCCCACTTCACCGTCCTTGGCGAACGCCCCAATGGCCTGTCGGGGAAGCTCTCGCCAAAGATGGATCACCTGGTCTGCTTCATGCCAGGCACTATCGCTCTAGGCGCCACAGGAGGTGCTACAGTTGAAGAAGCGAAGAAAGCAGGGAAATGGGGCAGGAAAGAAGAAGACGAGATGAACCTCGCCATTGAACTTACCAAAACATGCTGGGGCATGTACAAAGTCACCGCTACTGGTCTAGCCCCCGAAATTACATTCTTTCAAACCAACGACCCGCCGCACATGGAACAAGATGGCAAACTCACAAGTAATGAAATGGACGATGACAGCTGGAAACAAGACTACATCATCAAGCCCCAAGACAGCCACAACCTACAACGGCCCGAAACCGTCGAGACGCTCTTCTACATGTGGCGCATCACCGGTGACCAAAAGTACCGAGAATGGGGCTGGGAAATGTTCAAGAAGTTTGTCAAGTATAGCGCCGCAAGCGACGGCGCCGGTTTCACAAGTCTCGATAAAGTCAACGAGATTCCGCCCATGTTGAGAGATAACATGGAAAGTTTTTGGCTAGCAGAGACGCTGAAGTATTTCTACCTCTTATTCTCGCCCCGGGATCTGCTGCCCTTGGACTCCATCGTCATCAACACCGAAGCGCACATTTTCCCGCGGTTCGAGCTGCAGCGGGGGTTGAAAACGGGGTGGGAGCGGAAACCGAGAGGGGCGGATGGGCGCATCATCCCGCTTAAAACGGACAGCAATAAAGTCGAGAAGACAGACCCCTCCACCGAGACGGCCGAGGTCACGAAAACAGCGAGTGCGAAGAGCGGGGAGAAGACGGTGCAGGGGAAGGCGTTTCAGGGACGGTGAAGGGGGTGCCAGTAGGGTGTGTACGTTATTCGGAGTGTGATTTTATAGCGATGTTATGGTGGGGAGGTGGTTGTATACCTAGCATTGGCGGCGTAGCAGCGGTTTTTTTCTTCTTTCTTTTCCTTTTGTGTTGTTCACTTAGGGTATAGCGGTCCGTCAGCGCAGCAAATGTGTCTGAGAGAATAAAGAAGAGGAGGAGAGGATAGCACGAGTTGGTGTGGCATTGATCCCGCAATTTTTCATGCGTGCGAATGTCGTATTGGAACAAGGAACACTTTTGTCGAGTAGTTACTCCCATGGACCAGGTGAATGTTTCCCCGCTTTAGAGACCTCTTCTCCATGTTCGATAGATAGATAGTCAATCACGCCCCCCATATTTCATCATGCGAAGCACATTTATAAACCACCCCCACCCCTTACCGCAACCTCTGCTCCCCCAAACCCAATTCCCTTTCCTGACCCCTCCCCGTCTCCGCCCTCATCGCCTCACCCCCTCAAGCCCCTCCCTCGCGCCCACACTAACACACAACACCGCATCCAAGCTCTTCAGTTCCGGCTCGCGCATCGTCGCCAGCGCCGCGAGGCCGAGGTACGAGTGGAGGATATCTGACAGGGGGAACGCTGTTAGCTTGGTAGGGCGGGGGGATGCAGGGAGACAGGGATGAGAGAGGAGGGGGGAATGGGAAGGAGAAAAGGGGAAGGGAGAGGGAGAGGGGGGAAACAAACCAGGCAGATCCCCGGGGTTCTTGCCAAAGCCGCCAATGGCGTGCTGGGCGCGCTGGAGCAGGTAGCGCCGGTTGGCATGGAAGGAGGTGAGGTGGGTTTTGTGGAGGATCTGGTTTGTGGGATTAGGGAGGCTAGGGGGGTGAGAGAAGGGATGTTGGAAGGTGTGATTGGGGGGGGGGGGTATGAAGGGGGAAGGGGGGGGGGGAAAGGGGAGTTACCGAGAGTGTCCCGCCGACCCAGAACGAGTAGCAGGTATCGGCTACTTTGTTGCAGCGGCCGTTGAAGCCGGCCCAGAGGAGGGAGGAGGGTGGGATTGTGAGGGGTGCGGGCGTTGGTTGTGGTTGTGAAGGGCTGGCGTGTGAGGGATCCGAGGCGGCGTATGAAAATTCTGGGGCGGTGTGCGAGGGTGATGGGGTGTTGTGCGAGAGTTGTGGGGCGGTGTGCGAGGGTGCCAATGGAGGAAGCGAGATGTGTGTGGGAGGCAGCACGGCCTGAGAGGTACTCGAATTTGTGTGCGAGGCTTCAGGAAGGGTAGGAAGAGCGGCTTGGATATCCGAGACTTGTGGAAAATGGCTCGCGGTGGGCTGGTGGTGGCTCATCTCGTTGTCATGAATTGTATACTCGTCCTCCGCTTCCTCCTGGAACATCGAAGTCTGCCGGTACACGAGCCATCGTATCGTCGACTCGATAAACTCCTCACTAATCGCCGTCTCCCCATTCTTTGTAGAACCCCCTTTGCTGTACTTCGAAGGCAACCTTCCCAGCAACGCCAACGTTGCAATCCCGCAATACGTTTCTCCGGCTGTCAGAAATTTTACGGATGAGCATTGCTTGTCTTTCATCCCATAGAAGCGCACGAGCGAAGCGTACCGTGGGCTTCGTGGAGCGGCGCCTTTGCTATACCGCCATCGTATGTCTTCCCCACACAGATCGAATCAGCCCGTGAAACACATCCTGCACCCACCATCTCAACCCGTCAAAGTAAAACTCACCTGGCTCCCCCTCACAAACCCCACCAACCCCTCCACATCAATATCTCCCTCCCCCCGCTCATTCCCACCCCCCAACATCCACCTCACAGCACTTGCACAATAGCAAAACCTCACATCCCTCCCACCCTCAATCCTCCCCCCAATTTTCACTTCCCCAAAGCTCCCATCCACATCCTGCATCTCCCTCACCCACTCCAGACACTCCCTCCTCCGCACCCCGCCCAAATCATCCCCCAGCACCGCCAAGCTCGCAAGCGCAAAATATGTCGCGGCCACGTTCGCCGGATCCCATTCCCCGCCTCCTTCCGTGCCTGCGTCTGCGCCTGTAAAACCGCGGAAGCCGCCGCGGGGGTGCTGGCAGCGGTAGATCCACGCGACGTAGGCGGCGCGTTGGTGAGAGGTTGCGGACGTGTGAAGGGCACCGAGGAGGTCGAGGGCGGAAAGGATGAAGAAGGCGAGGGTCATGCGTTGGGCGTCGGTGGGAGTGTAGGCGGTGGGGAGGTGGAAGTGGAGGCAGCGGAGCCAGTATTTGGTGTGGAGGGCTTTGTTGAAGGGGGTGGTGTCTGGGGCGTCCATATTTATTTAGGGGTTAGGAAATATAAGTGATGTCGTGGTTGTTAGGGAGGGTTGGGCATGGTGGGGATGGATGATTCGGAGAGTTTTGATATGGATGAGATGATCATGGCGGGAACCCTCGGAAAGTGGCGCACGGCAGCGGGGCGGGAGCTAGTCTCTTCCGGAGCGGGACGAAAACGTAGACCGTGCTCCACGTTTTCCATTCACTATTCACCATTCACCATTGTTATTGATCACTTTGAAAACCTTTTACGCTTCTTGTTTCGGGTACCTGTCTCTCAAATTCAACCACAACTATGGCCCTCACCTCCGCAACCACCATCATCCGCTCCCTCGCCATCTTCCACCTAACAATCGCCTACTTCCTCCTAACCTCCCCCTCCACAATCGTCGACCAGAACCTTGTCTACATCCTCGGCGCAGCCATGGATATGGTACCTGCCGCTCCCATTCCATTCCCTACCCCTTCCGCCCCTTCCATTCCCTTTCCTCCCCTTTCAAATTGCCATCCCCTTTAAGCTAACTCCACACCCCTTCTCCTGCCTTAGCCGTCCCCACAATCCCTCACCCACCCCACTCCCTCCACCGCGCTCGCCGCCCTAGTGTTCTCCCTCCTCGCCCTCGCCGACTTAACCGCATCGTCTCTGCCCGCGGAAATCAGCACTTTCTACTGGGGTTCCCAGACCCCCGTGCGGCTGTTGTTTTTCTTCGTCGTGACGGCTTATTCGTATGTTTTCAAGCAAGGAGGAGAAGGGGTTGGGGGTAGTGTTGAGCGGAACAGGTTGGGGAGGGGATTGTTGGGGGGAGGCAAGAGGTGGGGAGGGGATGAGTTGAAGAATGGCTTGGTGTTTTCATGGGGGTTTGTGGAGATGTTGTGTTGGTTTTGGGTGAGTCGATTGCGGGGGGTGTTTGCCCTGTGGAAAGGGTTCGGGGGTCTGAGCGGGAGGAGGGCTAATGCGTGTGGTGTAGGTTTATGTTACGCTGAGGGATGAGAGGAGGGCGACCATTGCGAGGATGATGGAAAAGAAGAAAGCGGAGGAAGATAGATTATGAGGCTTGCTGCCGCCTGTACGGACTTTCTGTACGGACTTTCTCCGAGGATCAAGCCCTCACTATTATGTATAAGCTGAGAAGTATGTGCTTAGTGTTCGTATGCATAAGGACATGAGCCCTCCGTCAAAATCTATGGGTATACAAGATCCACCGCTTAGGGTTAACGCCATGCGATACTCTTATGCCGCTTTTGGTCCAACGCCGGTGCTATGCAAAAGACAATTTTGTTCCGTATCCGTATGTACGCAGCATGATGCTCAGGGTGCCTTGATCTGTACGATTCCGTTCAAAGCCTCCACCCAGCTCTCACGCAGGGTTGCCCCGAAATTCTCCATCCATGAGCGGTCCATTAGTTTCCGTAGCTCAACTCCAATAGAGTCTTCGGTATCGCCAGGTCGACCAAGGCCGGCTTTGACGACTTCACTGGCTGCGCTCTCTTGTTTCAGTCTGATTTGAATCCTCGATGCAGAATGATATGCGTTGGTAAAGCACGTGGCAACCAACTCTCGAATGCGGGTAGAGCTGGCTACCAAGAATTTCTGATCGATAAAATCCAGGTTGTGTGTGTTGGAGCTAATCAGGTCCAAAATCGCATTTATGAAGTGACAGACGTCCAGCAACACATGGATCTCATGGAAATAATGCCATGTAGGTATTCTTAGGTCCGCACTGAGTGGGAACATGTTCCCAATGTGGTCTTCGAACGACATTGAAGCATCGAAGAGCCAGTGTTCAATGGTTCGGAGCTGCGTACGAACTTCTGTCTCTGCGTTCTTTCGCTGGCCACCCGAGATTTTCGCAACAGAGATGACGTACAATTTCTCAATCGACTCGAACATGATATCTTTAGCACTAGACTCGGCAGGTGTCAATGTTTTATCTTCTAATCTATTACGATCTTCTAGCTCCGCGAGCTGTGGCATCGATATTGTGCTTGGTCTCTTATGAAGAATATCCCACAGCCGTGATATGTGCAGTTGTATCCCAAGCCATTGAATCTAGATTCAAGGTATTAGCTTCGTCCACAGAAAACACGACGCCCGCAGAAAAGCCCTACATTGGGTTCTGGGCCCAAACAGAGGTATTGTTCAAATCGAAGCCGGCCGGTTGCTTCACAGTCAGGGAACGCTTTCCGATCCCGGTTGTCTTCTATTCGACTGGAGATTTCGTCTGCTAACATGTCAATGACTCGTTCTACTACGTGTGTGTCCCACTTACTGCATGCTACTCTATAGTCGCTTCCGCTCGATGGTTGAGTGAGACGTATAATTCGTAACAACTCGACGATGATTAAATAGTGTGAAAACCCTTGCAGAACTGATCCTTGTGTTGCCAAGTTATCCAGCATCATGCAATACTGGCCGGTTTGGAGCATCTGACTCGTGGTGGCGCCGCCTAGGTTAGATGCCGACCTGTGCCAGTCCAAAGCGTTTAATAACAAACCCGAGGCTGGCGCTCCATTCTTGACCTTCAATGCAGGATTGAAGAGGTATGGATGAGTTGTTGAGATGCGCGTAAGCAAGATCCAAGACAATGTTGCATATTGTATGTTTTTGATTGACAGCACCGAGTAGGCTTTGACAGCCAGCGACGGAGTGCCTAGGAATAGGTAGAGACGGACCAACATCAGCAACGCATCGTAGTTGTGCTTCGAATAGGAGAGAAGAAACTCTAATACAGCAACAGCCCGTAGTAAAGCGTTGAACTCTCCATGTCTATGAAGATGCAAGAGTGCCATGACTGCTAGAATCGCCGCATCGTCCCCTGGCCGGCGCTCGCTGACCGGAAGCTTGGACCCAAGAGGCAATGAGACTTTATAGAGCCTGAGACAATTGCAAACGAATGCTCGTAGGAGATTTATACTCCCGCTAGTATCGTCCTGGGAAACAATAAGATTATAATCCAGCTTCAGCGCATTAATCTCCGAGGTGATCCATGAGACGCTAGCAGACTAAATTAGTGATTAGCAGATTCGACGAGTGAGTGAAGTAGCAATGCCTACTTCGGAGTCGTTCACCTGGGTCTTGGAGTCCCGAGCAGTACTAGCAGCCAATCTGAGCAGTTTCTCTTGATTCGACCTATCTAGACTGGATAGATAAGGGTGGAGATTACGGAAACACACGACTCTCGAAGAGTAGTCCGAAAAGTGCTCACAACAAGCAGAAAAGATTTTATCTTGGTAGCTCTTGTCCGAGATAGATGCCAGGGAGTAATGCTTTATTAATGCCAAGCGAGCATTTCTTGAGGTGGTGTTCTGCTTGAGATACTCCTCGATCATAATATCCAAGCCGGCCGTGTGCCTGAAATCGTCAGCTCTCGCTGTGCCATCTGACACCATACCTGCGATCTACGTACTCCTGGGTGCCTAGTCTGAAGGTCGCATCCACCAAGCCAGCCCATACCTTCCAATCATCGCCGACCTTGCCGAAAACTGAATACGAAGTCCTGCCAACGTCCTGCAAGTAGTCCGGACGAGCATCCTCGAGGAGCTCCCAACAGAATTGCCACTCATCCTTCCACAAATTGCACGTCTCGTAAAGCTCGATCTTCGTTCTCACAAGCTCCCATGAGTTCTTTCCAACCCGCGAGTGGATACCAGTGCGTGGATCATCCAAAATCGCTAGAGCTTCCTCATACTTATTTTGGGATCTGTATACCTTCAAGAGAAAGAACAGCTCTTCGAGTGTATGGAGCGTTCTGCCCTGGCTTAGTAGTTCCTTTGCAGATTTAGTAAATGACAACGTAACATTTCGTAAGGTGCACCTCACTTTTCCAGCAGGTACATCAGCCGCTGCTTTGGAGAGCAGCCTGTAAGCGAGCGGCCAGAATAGCCTTCGGTCATCTTCTGAAACATCCGGCGCAGCTCCCGCGAGAAAACTACTGAGTATGGTCCAAAAGAATGGTTCCCGCTTTTTTGAGAAATTCCTCATATATTTCATAGATGCCTATCGCAGGAGAGCTATGTTTAGCGAATTAAAGGGCCTTGTTTCATTGTATGAGCACGACGAGACGCACCTTTTGCGCCGACCTCCAATTCATATGGCTGAATTTAAGCTCGCACCATACTTTGTGAAGATATTCGTCCTGGGGGAGTGCAGTCGTTGCCCGTTCCCACATCAACTCCATCCGCGGATCTCTATCATTCCTCCCATAGGCCTCATAGTCGATGGCAAGGAGAGCATCGACGTCCGTGATGGGCGGGTTTCTGTTTAGGAGTGCGTCCAGCTCTCTTCGGCCCTGCTGCAGACGAGCTTGATCGGGGCATGACAGAAGAATGTTGGCTTTGGTGACCTGCGACATGAGAGATGTTAGCTTCAGGACTTCTCTCTTTCCCAAATATAGCCGTGCAGTCTACCAGCAGCTTGTCACTCTTGTCGCCCTTCTTTATTCGCTTCTCACACAGAGTGATAGCTTGCTTCCAATTCTGGCCTTCAATCAGATTCTGCAGCTGTTGGTCTAGGCGGCTACTGGCCGCATTCTGTTGTTGCGGCATGTTGCGCACTTGTGCGCCCAGTCAGAAGATCAGTCAGCCATACCTTATGCCATGTTCCAATGTCAATATGTACAATGAAAATGCCGACATAAAGTAATCTACAAGTGACCCCGGTCGCAATTGAGCCTCTAAACTTACGGTGTAGACGCGGACTTCCGAGCCCTAGTTGCATGAACCGAATTTAGGGTTCACCGTCCGTCGGACTATCTCTGCTTTGACCGGATAATCACGTGACTCAGATCTGTCCAACGTCGAATCCCCCACCTCACTGTACGATCGCCTCTATCTTGCTTGCAGTATCTAAGGTAGGTAGGTACCCGGTTGTTTGCCATTCAGATCTCGCAGGCAGGGATGGGGGTTCGAAAATTCGAAGATATCTGCGTTTGAGAGAACACAATTTGGTCTCTACGAATAAAACCAGATTGAGATGAGGTTTTTATGTTGAGGTTACAATCATCATCTGTATAGTGACTATGCTTATGGACTCCAACTGTTATGTCATCACTGTGCGACGATACTGCGTATAGCAAGTGCTTTCAATTCGTGTTCCCACCACGTTGTCCACATAATGGCCCCAATTAGCCATTTCCTGATAATGAAGCACATGACAACATTCCTTATCAACCCCTAGATAGCTTTTCCCCATCCCGCAGGTGGTCGACTGGGAGTCCAATGTCCTGGTATCGAGAAATGCCGATAAGACTGCTGCACCAAGGTGCGATCACGAGAGCATCGGCTTGCCATCCAATCTCGCCTTTCGTTTGGCCTCTATACGCTCTGTTGTCTGATGCGTTGTCAGGATGAACGATGTCGAGATAAAGTGCTTCGGCTGCAGGCTAACACATACCCATTCTTTCTTGCAATCTCGGTAGGCTCTAGCAAGATATACATTACCATCTTGCCCAGTAACCGCCCGAAGCAGCAGAGTCCATACTCTAAGACCGTCTCAAGTATTCCCAGTTCGCAGGGTACAGCAGATAAGGCTCACTCACTGGAAGTAGTCTGTACATAAGTCCCTATCTCCTCCGTTCCGGTGCAGACATCTCATGCTGCGAGAAGCTGCCTCTTGACAGGGATCGAAATATTCACTGTCTCTCTTGCTGGGCGGGGTTAGTATCGCATTCAGACCGATGTGTCTTCTTCCGAAAACCACCGTTTTCTGTTCAAAGGGAAGAATGACCTTGTGAAAGCGTACTCCGCTTTTGCCCACGTCGAGTCCCCTCCACTTGGCTGAGCCATGTTATTGTCATTCGAGGTGATGTCGCAAGTAGGAACATCCCGTATTTAAGATTGACGATTGCGAGCACGCTTAGTAAGACATGCTACAGGGACAGGGCACCCCTGTAGCATCACCTGCGTCATCTTATCGATAAAGAAATGCAACGTCACTCGGCCTCGAGGTTCGCTGTGCGGTGTTGGGAATCGTCTCGACATCGCATTACCTGCATTCATTATTATTGTTGACCGGCAAAGGATATAGAATATAAAGCTTCATGGATCTTCGTATCACGTGGATACCTCGGGGATCACACCTTGCATCTCCTCGAAAATAATTGTTCGCACTCATTACTGAAGTGTTAGAGGGGTAACTGTCAAAGTTGTCTGGTAAAGTCGAGCTTGTGGCGTAGCCAGCGAACGGGGTAAGGTACCTACCTATCATACAATCCGATTCGCCTCGCTTCTCGCAATGGCAGAACAGTGCCAGCAGCCAGGGCAGCGATATGCCCAACGGTTCTTCGTCTCTTATGAATTTCTCGGAATGGCTTGAGATCTGGCGCTGCCCCGCTTGATCGAGTCTGCTACTACTATGCTATTCTCTATTATAATACCTTACCGAAGCTTAAAAACACGAGAGAGCCCCGGTCCAGTCTTTGTCGCTTCCCAATCAGGAAAGGGAGTCCAGAAGTCCCTTAGTCCTCCACACCCACCACCCATTCCATCCTTCTTACATCGCCCCCCCGTGGTAAGTGTTCACAACGTGTTCGCTCACGGGCCTTGCAAGTCCTCCTAGCCCCCGTACCTTGGACCCGGCACTCTGTTCTGATGATGCATCTGTACCACCTGCCATGATCTCTGGATGCAGCCGTGACTCTGGTCAATCAACGATGCATCCTGTCAAGCCCAATGCATTGTCGGAATGCGGCTGTGACGGTTCAAGCAGAAACACATCCAAGAGAGCAACTAGTGCCGGGGCAAGATCAGTTGGTGGTTTACAATCGCTGATGTGTCTGTCCAAAGGGGGTAACAGTTTCCTTTGCGATACGCATACCATCATGGTGACTCCACACTCTTGTCCAGGTCGTCGACGCAAATTCGTTCAGCATTGGTGTTTCCTTTGCTTCCGCTCCGTTGATACACAAGAAATTGTTTATACCCCGGTATACGTTCAAGAGAAACTTTGGCATCTCCCCCTCCACACCAGAACAAAGGCGATTCTGCAACCGAAAATAATCACTATATCTTGCCCGTTGTGAAACGCGTAGGCGAAATAAGATATTCTTCCAAAGTTCGACCGGAGTCTAAAAACCCTTTCTAGGAGGCTCCATCCGATTTTGTGACCAAATCAGAGATTGAAAATACCTGCTTCGTTTGAACTACCCCGAGTTTCCTTTCATATGCTTGCAGATATTTCTTACATATACGAGATATAGAGATCCTGTTATAGCTGTGAGCAAGGAGAATATTCTAGACCATTCTCCTGGCCGAAATTCCATCTGAATTTAAGACTGAAATTGAGGAGGCCTTAGGTTACGAAGAGAGGTATGATAGAGTCGCGCAACATCTTATCATCATCTTGTAACTTCGCATGCTTCAATAACTTCCCTCCTAACATCATCTCTTTCATCTCCGATAGTGTTCGTATCAGCGGCTGCCCCTATTAGGAGCGACACTCAGCCCTCAATATTCCTATTCGGTAGAGCAGTTTCTGGGTCTTGACTTACGTTGGTCTTGACCTACTTAGATCAAGGTTTCCTGAGATCCTTAAGCTACTCGTTTTGTCTGCTTACCCAGCGTTGCGATCCGCTATTGTTATTGTTCTTCCAATTTGGTGGGACATCATTGAAGATTCGAAGTGGACACCATGACAACAACAGAAGTCTCTCCTCGTGTCGTAGCAGCGGAGCCTAGCTTAGAACCACTTATCGAGAAGCTACCGGTAGAGACAATGGTCAACATCGATTTCGACCCAGCAAAACACATCGACTTCAAACCACCTTCGAAGGTACACACTATGACAGACTTAGGTTTTCCGGACGGGACCGGAGTCTCTCCATGTGCAGCCTCCGAAGCTTTTCAGCTCTTCACTAAAGACGCCATCCACCAAATGCGAGCGGAGATCATGAGCAAAGAAGTTTGGGATAACTGCCAATATTCAAGTAATTTGGCCAAGTGTCAGCTCCGTGGGTTTGCATCGAAGTAAGCACCTTGTTGATACGAGAATTCTCTTGAACGACCTGTCTGATCTGAGTCAAGGTATGCTCCATTTATCTACGACACCTGGAAGCATCCCGAGACACTTGCAATCATCTCAAAGATCGCTGGTATTGATCTAGTACCCGAGATGGATTTCGAGATCGCTCATGTCAACATTTCCATGAAGACCGAAAAGCAGAAGGCGGAGGAACTCGAAGCTTTCATGGATAGACACCTGACAGAGGCTGATGAGGGAATTGCTGGCTGTCCATGGGAAGATGATAAGCCTATTGTGGATTGGCATACCGACAGCTATCCGTTTGTTTGCGTCACCATGCTTAGTGAATGCGCTACTATGATCGGAGGTGAGACGGCCTTGAGGACTGGCACTGGAGACATACTCAAGGTTCGGGGTCCTCAGATGGTAAGTCCCACGCTTCTGCCTACTCATACACGCCTAATCTTTCGCAGGGCTGCGCAGTTGTCTTGCAAGGACGTTATATTGAGCATCAAGCTCTGCGTGCTCTTGGGGCAACGGAGCGGATCACGATGGTGACCTCTTTTCGTCCTCGATGTCCTGCCTTACCGGATGACACTGTTCTGACCACAGTACGGCCAATTTCAAATCTTGCAGAGCTTTATTTCCAATTCAGCGAGTACCGACTTGAGATACTAGAAGAGCGTATCCGCGACCAGTTGAAGCTCTTGAGGGAATGTAACAAGGGTGGCAAAAAGATCAACACCACACGGCTAAAGAAATTCTTCCGCGAGCAAGAAAAGTTCTTGGCGCATATGAACCAAGAAATAGTTGAGGATGCACTGGTTACAAAAGGATACATCGATGACAGTCATCTCCTGAATGACCACGGCGCGCATGGAGGCAAGAATAAGCGCAAAAAAACGGACGAATAACCCGAAACTCTGATGCTTTGGATCATCTAGGGCGTACAGAGAATGACCTGAACGACTTCCCTTGTCTATGCTTGATGACTTGCTTTTGCTTCTGGGCGTGTTGATATTCCTGCAAATTCTATTGAGATCGTTCCTAGGGCGCGTGTATGTGATGTCTCGTGTTTAAGGTGGATGCTGTACTATTCCAAGCAGGAGCTATAGCTCAGCCAATGAACGTTTCGTTGCTGCCACGTATGAGAGTCTCATTGTAACGACTTTGTTGACGCTCATCTTCGCCATGCTTGCAAGCAAAGAGATAGGGGTTTCATGGTACGGGAGCATGAAGAGTGAATAGAAGAGTATGATGATCACCTTCGTCCTCTCCGGCATGGAACATTTTGCGATGAAGAGTTCAACACAAGGTGACCCTGGTGCTCATGGAATGTTGGGAACCATTGGACCAGAAAAGGAAGGATCGTGGTTGTAGATTTTGCTTTTTGATTGGCGGAAAATCCCCATGCAAAGAATTCTCTCTACCTCTCCAGCAAAGGCGGCCAACAACGTCTTTCTCTCCTCCAAACGTTATACCAAACCGGAATTTTGTCAGGTTAATACAGGTGAGTTTGGTTCAAGTGATGCTTGTCTTCTGACGCCCGGAATGCAAGTGTGAGAATCTTACCCAGTGAAATTATAATACGCAACCAACATCAATATCATAACTTCTCTACAGACGGAACACTGCAGAAGATTTCGGAAGCGGCGAATGTCTTGATGAGGAAGATACCTTGGGCTTCTACCTAGTTTGAAACAGAAAACGGTTTCGAGGCGCAGGCTGCCTAATTGCCAACCCCATGATACACTCATTTCTTCAGCGCTAAGTCGAGTGAAGATAAAAATACTCTTCTCCTTGCCGTATTTCTATGCAAGTCGAGATCTCAGCTGTTATCGGATTATTCTTATCATGAATTTCCCGATTATACACCAAGCTTCGCACTCCCCTCTTTCCCGAGTCTGTAGCATCATTCCCCCAAACCGTGGCGCTTCTATTCCTTTCTCATCAGCACTTGCGTATGCTTCTTCTTACTCCCTGCTGGCTTACCCTCAAACATGCCATCGGCGCCACTGGCTTAACAACATCGACCTCCAACAGCTGGTGTCCCACCCCATGGGTGCTCAAAATGTTCTTTAACATCTCCTTCTCCCTTCTGTTCATATCCTTCGCTCTAATCCACGTCTCGTTCTCGGTGTCATGTAGATGCAGATAGGTGTCCTGGACATTTTTATCTGTCAAGATCAGCCTAGGCCTAAAACACTTGTTCATCAGCGTTGCAACGGCCTCGGCAGAGACGGAGACATAGATGTAGAAAATGCAGAGGTGGAATAGTTCATCTTGGGTGAGATCCAGGCGCGGATGATTTTGGGACGTGGATCTGAGGATTGGAGCCATGATGGGTTGAGTGTAGAAGACATGGAGAAGAACGGCGCAAGGGGAGACTCGAGTAGTTAATTAGGAGGATTCAAGCGGCAAAGTGTTGCAATAGACCTTGAGTGATCCACGTCATAACAGGGGTGAATACAGAATGAAGGAACGCATGAGCCAAGCTATATTTTGACAGATCGATTGAGTACCTTAGGCCTTGGAAGGCTTTGAGAAAACGGGGATCAGCTGGCATTTGATACAGGTAATGGAGCCAAGAGGATTCACGCGATGCATTGCTGGCTTGATTATTGGGTCAAGAAAACGTAGTAATATAACAAGAACTTCCACTCCAGCCGCTGGAGAAAAATTTACTAGAACGTTGATGGCAGTCCCACTGCGAAAAGCCTTCGAATCTTTACCAATCAACTAGGATGAAGGGACGTATGTGTTAGGGACTATTCTTACCTTAGTTCTCCATAGTCTCAGTGTATTTCCCGAAAAGGCTTTCATTTATCTTATGATAGAAGGACAAGCAGACGATCAGAATGTATTAACATTGCCAGGGATGGAAGCTAGATTCCACAGCCAGTATCACTAAATAGCTCGTCGTCAATGACTGTCTCTGTATTCATCATTAAACTCTAAATTTCTTCTAGGAGACTTGATTCGGACGGACCTATATAGTATTCAGACGTACAAAATAATAAAAGATCTTAACCTGGTTGTGAGGAGCAAGGAAAATGCACTTTTGCAGCACGCACTTGCAGATTTTAGAGATGAAAGTTTGACTAAGTGGAAAGCTAGAAACTCAGTCGAGTGGCACTGACGCTGGCGAGGTAAAGAATAAGCCAGTCGGTTTTGAGCATTAAGAACAAGTTGTTCAGATCAGCCGCGAACTTATGTTAGATATCAGGACCTCAGCGAGATGGTGAGACGACGAGGTGAGCGATAATCTCATATTCTTCCGTCAAGATTTCAACCGGTGATAGTGAGTCCCTCTGTAGGACTAATGATAGCTAGAAGTTGGATCATGGTGTTCCGAGAGGAATTCCTTAGAAAGTTCACAAGACAATTTGCTCAATACACGGGTTGAACTGAGAAATCGGCAAACAGAACCCTATGTGATGGGATAGCCCTTCTGCTGGATGACTATCTTGGGCACACCAATGAAAATACTAGTGAAGTATTCTTCAAAACTTGATGTTTATGTGCATTTTCTGAGGTTGACTGAGATTATGTATTGAATTACACTCAGCCTAGCCTCATTCGGAGCCACTACGGCGCGTTTCCGTTTCCACGCCTAACCCAGGTTCCATTCCGCAACAACACCTCCACTTTCACTCACTACTCATGACCGGATCTTCTCTTCTACTACTTCTTCCATGTGAATCAAGTAGGAATTTGGAGTTATGAACGCCGCTGCTGGATATGAGCCAGGAGCCAGAGATGGCTCCGCCGGCCTGCTACAAAGCATCGAGACAAGCCTAGAAGATCTGAGGTCTCTTATCACGTGTCGAATTTGCGTTCGCCCTCTGTACGAACCTTACACCATAGAATGTGGCCATACCTTTTGCTATAGCTGCCTCCGCCAGTGGTTCGACAGAGACCGTACCAAGAAGACCTGTCCCGATTGCCGCTCTGATGTCATTCGACAGCCAGCCCCTGCTTACCTTGTAGGTCTTCTGTATCAAAATGCCTCAACTGCGACTAATTTGCTGTTTAGGTACGAGAAGTAACGCAGATCTTTCTCAGCCGGGCGGAGCTTGTGCCCGCTGGAGAAACAACTGAAGAGCACCGGAGACTGCAGCAAGAGGAGGCAGAAACTATAGAGCTAGATAAGGCAAGTCTTGCCGATGGTGGTGGGGGTCTTTTCAGAGGTCGCTTCAGATACTTCGCTCCCGCCCCTCGTCGAACGGTACCAGCCATTAGGGATATTCAGGACGGTGTCGATAGATGTCCGCATTGTACCTGGGAACTTGAAGACGGCGAATGTGGAACATGTGGTTATACCATTTTTGCACACTTTAGACACGGCACGGATTCTTTGAGTGACTCTGCAAGCTCGTCGTTGAGCGAGATATATGCACGGCAATTCGTGGAGCAACAAAGAGACCGATCTGGTTTGGAGGATGGAGGCTCCGACTTTGACTACTTTTCTGATACAGACATTTCATTTGCGGATCCCACCAATCGACCATATGGGGGCATTGACATCGAAGAGCTTGCATCGATGGGAAGAATAGCCGCACGCGGTAGAAATAGAAGACGCGTCCTTACTGAGACTGATGAGGATCAAAGCAACGCGGATGTTGAGGACGCAGGGTCGTTGGATGGCTTCGTTGTCAATGATGGGGAAGATCCACCAAACTCTCCGGGAGGAGAAACTTCTATACCTGATGATTGGAGTCCTGCCCGCGGATCGTCCCCACGCATTAGGTCTTCACACATGGGTTCTCCAAGTACACATTACGATACCGAGGAAATTACCGGAATAGAGGAGGCCTCTGGCACAAATCCTTCGGATTACGAGGACTTTCCGGATGACATCGCAGTTGGTCAAAATAGTTTTAGCAACGGTCGATTCAGAGGAACACGTCTGGGCCGAATCCAAATTCGGGCTGGACAAAGGCGGGCTAGAGCACGTCCGATATCAGAGAACAGCGGACTGAGCGAATCTGATCACGCACCTGCTATCGCTGTTCGTGGGAGCACTCAGGTTGAATCGGAAGACGGTTCAGACGTCACTCCACTCGTGCGCAGCAGGAGGCGAGCACGCATCCAGAGACTCAGTAGCTCCTCTGGCTCAGATATTGGTCGTTCGGGCATGCCTACTTTTCGTGGGCCTTCTCTTTCTCGACGAAATCGGCAATACAACAACAGCAGCATGTTAGTACGTGGCTTTTCTCCACTGCATCCGGAATTTGGTAGCAACGAAAGGGGTTCAGGCTCAAGCAATGGAACATCCAGAGGAGTTCCAATAGAGATTGAAAGTGATTCTGACTCTCCAGTACCGCCTCGACGCTCACGCGCACGGCGTACGGCAAACCCTGGTATTTCCGAGGAAGATCATGCCTCCGATACAGGTGATATATATTGTTGGACACAAAGCCCTCAAAGCAGCAACGGCACAGCGACTGTCGAACGACGATCACCAGCACATGGTACCAGAATGACTCCAGTTCTCCACCAATCCGGCCCCACGAGCAACTCGATATCCCCCATACTAATTGGATCAAGTCCAATAAGAACAGAAGATCACAGGCCCCGCATTACGAGGAACGAGATCTCAAATTCTCCCCTAGTATCCCAGGACGGCACCCGCTACGTCCGCGTTCCTTCGCCAGCTAGCACCAACCGCTACATCAACATCCCACCAAGACACTCACCACGTCCCCGCCAACGAACCCACCGAATCCCTTCACGAAGTCCCCGTCAACCACCAATCAACGCACGCTCCTCAGGAAGCCCAAACCCCCCACCCCGCCAACCACCCACGAATGAAGCCTTATCCGGATTTGAGCAGAGACGCCAGCGAGCCGCTAGCAACGACGCCGTACGCAAAGCTGCCAGAAAGGCCGAGAAGAAGCGACTGAAGCGCGAGCGGAGACAGAGAGAGCAGATTCAGCCTCCTGCTGCGAATGTAGCCGGCGAAGTCTTTGGTCGTCGTTGGTAGAGATTAGTGATAGCGGGGTTTCGAGACATCAAGGACTCTTTCACGGGCGTGTGGCATGCATAGCATCAAACCATAGACTACAAGCAGGCGCTACATACCCTACCGCATAGCCAGCATTTGCTTCACCAACCACTCGTACTGGGAATGCACGCGAGGTTGTTGCTTGCTTTACCTTGGCATTTTAGTGGTATGGGCTTATGCTTTGTATGCTAGGTTGAGGTTAGCTTAGACGAGGGATTGCTTCGTGCATAGATACTTCAATGGCATAGTTTTCTTCAGTTATCTTATGGCATCTGGTTTAGACGAGGTGCTTGATTTGCTGCTAGATTGGTGTTTCTGGGTCAAGGTTGCCAGAGAACTCACAGTAAGCCTGATCAGCTAGAAGCTATCTGGAATCATCTAAGCCAACCCATCGGTTCCCGATTAACCCTCCATCTTCCCCCCCTCCACTTTCCCCCCGGCCCTTTCCTCCCGTTCACTCACTTTTCTGGCCACCTCAAAAACCATAGCTCCATTCCTCCCGCTCACACTCTTCCACCGCCCAAATCTATGCTCCGTACCCACGGCCACAACGACACACAGTCCATCCTTGCCTCTGTCCCCGCGCTCAAAAACGGCGATGTCGTTGATGATGCCGCGGATCGTAGGTTGGTTCTCGGGAGCGCTGTCGGAATGAGCAGCTACTGCTGTGATAGCATCCTCTGTATGTGGCGGGGTGGGTGCGCCAACAACGCCAACAGATTCGATGCGTTTCTTGTCGGCGCTGATGCGCCAGACGCGGAGTTCGCCATCCCAGCTGCCGCTGAAGATCAAATCGCTATATGGCACCGTCGCCAACGCTGTGATCCACCGCGGGAGCGGCGGGCCAGGAACTTTAGGGTCGGGGTCCTGTTCCGCGGACGCTTCTTCGGGGTTTAGAGGAGGGTCTAGGCCGTGTGCTAGGGGTACGGTGAAGACGGGTTTTTTCTTTTGGAGGTTCCAGAGGCATAGGGCGCCGTTATCGGAGCCGGTAATGAAGGTTTCTTCGTCGATGAGGGCGATGCGATCGATAGAACCTTCAGCGTAGGTCGTTTTGCTTTTAGCGCTGGGGTTTTTCCTCTTGTCGTTGGAGCGGTCGCCCGCGCCGCCGCCTCCACCGCCGCGGAACACGAGTTGGGTCTCCTCGACAACTTTCCACAGTCGCGCCGTACGATCCCGAGCCCCAACGCTGACACAGCGTTCCAGAGCTAAAGCAGCCACGTTGACGACTTCGTCTTGGTGGCCGAACAGCGTTTCGACGTAGGCGAGGTCGTCGAGGCTCCATGTTTTGATCGTGCGGTCCTTGGAAGCGGAATACAGCTGGTTTGTGCCACGGCGAAACGCAAGACTTGTGACTGCATCGCGGTGTTGTGTGAAAACACGGAGGGGCGTCAGGTCTGCCGCGGACCAGATTATAAGACGTTTGTCTGCGCCGCCTGTAGCGACAAACTTGCCGGAGGAGGAGGCGGCGATGGTGAGGATGGCAGCGGTATGATGATTGTAGGAAGGATCGTCGGCTTTATCCTTGTTGCCTTTTGTAGAGAGCAATTTTATTGGTCGGCGGCGGGTAGGCGGGGGAGGCTTTTTCGGAGTTTTACGTTTTGAGGTAGAGGGCGGGGGAGGCGTGGGAAGCTCCCATTTTATGAATGTTAGGTCCTTTGAGACGGTGTAGGCGTAGGGAGGGCAAACGGCGATTGAGGTTGTGGTAAGGGTGTCAGCGCGGAACTGGGTTTTTATTGCGCTTGGGAAGGAAAGGTCTGAGGCTATGTGACGATAGAGTCTCCCTTTAGTCTCCGCCTGTTCGAAGTATTAAGCTCTGCGGCAGCCGTGTAGAGTAGATTTCTTGATACCTACCACATCTTCTTGCAGCCTCTCGGCGATGAGATCTCTGTCTATCTCTTCCGCATCAAAGCCAACCTCGTCCACCTCTCCCTTGATATTTTCTAAGTACCTCTCTGCAAGCCTTAAACGACGTTCGGCTCCCGTCTCATCTTCGTCGTCCGACTCGCTGCTAATATGTTCCTCCTCATCACTAGGCATCTGGCGTCTGGCGCCATCCTCAGACCCGCTGCTTGAGATGGATTCATCTCTTTTGGGTCTGGCAGGTTTGGCATTCTGAGTATTCGGTTTAGATCCTGTGCCTGTCGCTCGTTTTCTCGAAGGTACGGCCGCTGTGTCCTCGCGTTTCCGTTTCCGTTGCGAAGCAGGGGCAGTAAAGAAAGATGACATGGACGTGTTGATCTAGATCGTTTGACAGTCAGTTTGACTATTTTTTGATTTGCGAACTTTTTGATAGTGGTCAGTGCGCGAAATCTTGGCAGCCTCGGCTTTTAGCGTGGTACTTGGGTGCCTTAACTCCGAACCGAGATGATGCAGCACGAAAAGCCAGTAAACAAAACACTGTTTGCTAGACACGCTCAGCCAACTGTCAAATTATCTAAATAGCGGTCTGGCTATGGACAAAGTCAAATTCGATCAGGTTTATATGTTCGAATTGTTCAATTGGTACTATCCAGTAATTTGTATTCTCACAAGTCTTGTAAATGAACTCGAGTCAAATGGTTAAACTGTTATCAGAAATCAGAGAGTTCTACTCGAATATCTTAACTTTTAAACGAAGATCAGTTGTTGTTTGATGACTTTCTGCACCCTCTGATAATACTATTTGAATAATCCCATTCTGGAGACTAGGAAGTGCTCACTCTACAGGCTCACCGCTGCATAATATAGTGTCTCCAAACCACTCACTATGATATAAAAACTTCGCTATGTTGAGACTCATACGAAAGTTCATCTCCGTTGAGCTAAGCATATCCTTCCCGGCACCAGTATGTAACAAGTCCGGTACGATTTCAATATCATTCAACAGTCGCTGACCAGATTTGGGAGCTGGATATGCATGGGGCCACACTTCACGGGAAATCCAAGTCACGCCAATGTGATTCAATTCGACCTCTTTCTCCTCGTCGTAAGGAGTTCCGCGGCTAATGAAGCGCGTGATCTCGGTATCCGGTATCGGCCTGGAGGAGGTTATTTTGTATACGTATTCGAGCTCGTCCACATAGTTGCCTGCATCTGTAGGAGTGACAAGATCGACAACCGTGATGCTGAAAATGCCTGCAGCTCCTGACCCGGGTTTGGGCGACGTGAGAATGTTCTCTGGAAGTGTGACGTTGGCTGATTGGTTGAAGTACGTTGGGGATACGCGTTTCAGGGTCGTGAAGAGCGTTATGTGTCGCACGGCATACTCTAGCAAGGTTCCTTCAGTTTGGAAGAGCGACGGCAGAGGGCCTATCTCGATAGAGTAGGATGCGAAGGGTGCAGTTAATATGATGAGGTCGAAGTCTACTGACGTTGCTAAGACATCGCCGCTGGTTCGATCTTTGTGAAACAGTTGCAGTTCCCATCTTCGCTCCTTACCTAGCGAGATCCTGTGGACTTGAGTAGCGAGCTGAATGCTAGCATCGGAAATCTTTAACACTCGATTGGAAGTCGTTGATTACCTTGATTTATCGAGATAAAAGGAACGCTCTTCGAAGCAGCCAGAGCTGAAAGTGCATTCGCATCATGGAGATCTTGTAACGCATAGTGGCGAGTATTCGGCCGTATTACCTCACCAACGAAGTTAGCAGCAAGATAACGATTGTTCAAAAAGTATTCCCACGCAGTTTGAGAAACTTCCTCATCCAGGAAATGCTTGTGTATTGCTTCCTGTAGATTCTGGAATAGTTGAAACATGGCGAAAGTATTGAAACTCTCAAAGGCCACTTGAACCATAGCTCGAAGTCGTGAAGACGTACGACCATACCTCTAAAACAACCTTAGGGAGTCCGCCATGAGGCTGTACCAGGGGCTTCATTGTCCACGTAGCTGAGCAGAAAGTCATTACTATCCCGGAAACCGGTCCGATGGTTGAGTTGTTCATTGTACGCCGGTTTGAATCAAACTTCCTGCATGGCTTCTTTGAGACACAAATCATCGTCAGAGAAGGATACAGGTCCAACTTCAACGATTGTACCGGATGTTTCAGCGCCATCCCCAGAATGAAATTTTGGGCCAACGAATAAGGCGATCTATTTATCTTGATAAAGAAGTGAGAGGGAAGGCTTCTGGCTCTTCTTAGGCTAGTGATCTAAGAGCTCATCTGAACGAAATCGGATTCGTCTTGTCAATATGACAATCTCACAGCTAGCCTCTAGCGTGCTTCATCATATATTACCTGGTGGTATATCTGAGTCCTTATCTACCTTTATCTAACTGATTAGATACTCTCATGAAGTCTCTGTTCTTGATGATGTGAAAAAGGCTAGTTTTGTCGATTTCAATTCAGAAAAAGGGACAGAATTCAGAACGGTTTTGTAGACTCACGGAAATGTAGAGATCCATCAAAGAGTAGGAAACACGTGTTCTTACGGAATGCGAGTAGAGAGTAGTACAAGTCTATCAAACGTGGAAATAACATAGGTATGTTGATGGTGGTCCACAGTCAGTGCACCAAAGCTTGGCAATCTCGCCTAAACTTGCCCAGAAGTACCAGGCTTCTCGAGCTCACGCGTACTCTAGCTCTTTACCTTGTGAACTCATAGCTACTCCTCCATCGCAAATACTGAGATAGCAACCCAATATGTGAGTAGATAAACATCACTGATCTTTCTCCAGCTAACCATGTTTAAAGGGACGTACTTCTTGGCATCACTGGCAAGGATTTCACCATTGTTGCGTCCTCAACAGCTGCAACCAGAGGCGCAACGGTCCTGAAGGCGACCGACAATAAGACTGCAGAGCTAAATTCGCACGTTTTAATGGCTTACACGGGGGAGGCAGGAGATACCTGTACAGTGGAACCAAGTTTCGATTCCTCTTCAATCTGCTGAGAACACTCCTAGTACAGTTTTCGGGCTACATTCGTGTCAACGTCCAGCTCTATTCCATGCGGAACGGAATCGACCTTAGCCCTCCAGCTGTAGCAAGTTATACCCGTAATGAGCTAGCGAAAAGCTTGAGAAAAAAGCCTTACCAAGTCGGCATGTTGTTGGGTGGAATCGATCCTGTTACGACCAAGCCGAGTTTATACTGGATAGATCAATATGCCTCATTGGCATCTCTTCCTTACGCTGCTCAAGGATATGGCCTGTGGGTGACGCCATCTTCATCTCTTCTTGCAAAAGGCAATATTAGCTCTCTATTCAACGAAGAAACTAATCATGCCCATTAAGGTATTACTGTATGTCCATCTTGGATAAACATCACCACCCAGATATCGATCTCGCCCAAGGCATGAAAATACTACGAATGTGCACCGACGAATTGCAGCGAAGGCTACCCATAGACTTGAAGGGGGTAAGTTCAAGTCCTCACCTTACACTGAACACCAGATCGTCTTCGAGTCGGGCTAATTGGTCGTCCATCCAGATGTTGGTTAAGGTATTAGACAAAGATGGAATCCGAGAGGTTGAGTACGATTACAGCAAGCCTGTGGCATGTGCATAGATATAGCATGGCGTTCGGTTTTTTAGGGTTCTTGTAGACTGTCAAAGCAAACTACAGTTTATTCCGTTGTCCAAATACCATAATTGACGCCATGCAATGACGAGACCAGTCAACAACCATTTCGAGTGGAATGTAGAATAACACCTTCTGCGGCAGTCGTAATGTTCACGGGTTCGATGTTCACAGGGCAAGTGGTGGGGACGGAATGAGGACTGTGAAGCTAATTGAAGCTTCATCCCGCCATCGCTGACTTCCAACCTAAATCCAAAGCATAGTTTACCGGTATCTCACCCAGCATGTCGAAAAGGCCAGCGCAGGAGTTATCGCAAGATGGTATAGCGGAAGGCTCACCGGCCACGAAGAAGACTCGCCTCGATTACGACTTGAAAATTTACAAACCAGTAAACGGCTTCAGTGCTTTGCCTGCTGCGCCAGCGCTGGCCAACGGCCATCAGCGCGAAGATGAGGAAAGGAATGGGAACAATATACTAGCGGCAGCAGATGCGGAAGAGGAGGAACTAGAAGAGGCTGCATCAACAGCATCCTCACAAGAGCTTCGAGAAGAGCAATCCGCATATTCTGCGGCCTCACGGCAGGCCGCACCTCTTGAAGGATACACAGATCTCTACCTGGACACCATCAACCGGTCCGTACTCGACTTTGATTTTGAGAAGCTTTGCTCTGTAACGCTTTCGAATATAAATGTTTACGCCTGCTTAGTCTGTGGCAAATACTATCAAGGTCGTGGGCCTAAGTCACATGCCTATTTCCATGCCCTCGAAGTGGGGCATCATGTCTATGTGAACATGCAGACGAAAAGGATGTATGTACTACCTGAGGGGTATGAAGTCAAGAGTAAGAGCTTAGAGGATATCAAGTTCGTTGTAGATCCGCAATTGTCCAAGGATGAGGTCGGAAAACTCGATAAAGAAGCCAAGGATGCATGGGATCTAGGAGGGAAGAAGTATAGGCCTGGTATAATAACTAAGTCTCCGGGAGAAACAATTTCTAACATCTCTGGGCAGGCTTTGTCGGAATGAACAATATCAAAGAGAATGATTATTTCAACGTGATCATCCAAGCCCTAGCTCACATCCCTCCTTTGCGGAATTTCTTCATGCTCGAAGATCTATCGCAGAAGTCTGAGCTAGTACAACGCTTCTCAGTCCTCATTCGCAAGATATGGAATACCCGTGCCTTCAAGACCCACGTCTCGCCGCACGAGCTGCTACAACAGATATCACGTCAATCCAACAAGCGCTTCGACCTCCTCCACCAGTCAGATCCCGTTGACTTCCTAAGCTGGTTCCTCAACAATATGCACTTGGCCTTGGGCGGAAGCAAAACAAAGCCAGGCACCAGCGTCATTCACCGAGTATTCCAAGGCAAGCTGAAAGTCGAGAGCCAGAAAATCACCGCCAAAGCCGACGCCGGCGATCGCCTCCGCTTCGAAGAAGCTGCAGAAGTCCTGGTCGATACAACACGCTACCTAATGCTAACTCTCGACCTCCCCGCTGCCCCCCTCTTCCAAGATGAGCTCGACAAGAACATCATTCCCCAAGTCCCGCTCACCTCCATCCTCTCCAAATACGATGGCCTCAAATCCCAAGAACACCTCAACACCCGCAAACGCTACCGCCTCCTGCACCCCCTCCCCCCCTACCTCCTCTTCCACATCAAACGCTTCTCCAAAAACAAGTTCGTCGCCGAGCACAACCCCACCATCGTCACATTCCCCACCCGCTCCCTCGACATGAGCCCCTACGTGCAGCCCGATCCGAGAATCCACCCGCCTGGGGAACCGATCTGGTACGATCTATGCGCGAACGTGACGCATGAGGCTGTGCGCACAAGGGATGATAGCGTGGAGGGCGAGGCGGAGAGGAAGGTGTGGAGGGTGCAGGTGCGGGATCGAGCGAGGGAGGAGTGGTTGGAGATTCAGGATTTGTTTGTCGAGAGGGTGGCGACGGAGACGTTGTTTACGAAGGAGAGCTATTTGATGGTTTGGGAGAGGAGGAGGGAGGGCAGGGGGAAGGGGAAGGGCTAGAGACGAAGATGGAGATTTTCAGTTGTTGGAATGCATAGGATGGCTTTAGGCTGATACATGGAAAAGATGGGGGGGAGGCAAAGCTATCTATCTGATGAGTTCTTCGGGGTGGGGAAGAGATACCAGCTGGCGCTCGACGCAGGATCGCCGAATCCGTCCATGTGGTGATGGAGCTTCATTCCGCCAGCTCAGACATGGAGATTTTGCATACGGAACAGCGCCAATGTTGCTGTTGCCTGCTGCAACAAAACCAAGAGCGTAACCCCGTACTACTGAGGTTGGAAAATTTGAGAGGTCCTATGAGATTTGAATTTTTCAGGTATATAGCAACTATCAAAATCCATCCGTATGGGGTATCACAAGCTCAGAATTCCAATCTCCACTCCCTGCGGCTAAGCCTGCACCACTACATACGAAATCCTCGCCTTCGTCCAGAGCGTCTTCGCAGCCTTTCCCTCCTTATGTACTTTTCCCCACATACCAACTAACCGTCGCCCAGAACTCCTTCCCCCCCTCAAAACCTCCCCCAGCGAAACCACCTCCTGCCAGCCCACCATGCCACCCCCGCGCCCAGCTGCCACACCGCCCACCCCACCCCCCACTCCATCCCGGCCACCAGCAACATCCTCCCGACATACCCCGCTGCCCCTCCCCCACTTAATCCATCACCGAACCAAGCGCCCAATGGATACACCTGCCCTCTTAGCCGCTCTCTCGCAGCCGCATTTGTGCCATGTAGGTGCATGGGGGAGGAGAGGTAGTTTAACGCCACGGAGCGAGCGTAAAGGGCTTCGAGGGGTAGAAAGAGGAGGGTGGTAAGGTGGGTGGCGAGGTGCGAGGATATGGTGTCGGCGGGGTAAGTCGTTAGGGCTGTGGTGTGGTGGTAAGGTGGGGAACGGGAGCGTTCTTCGGCCTTGATGGCCTCGGAGTCGGGGAAGGTGCTGGTGTCGTCTCTTGTGGTTGGCCAGGGGTCGAGGGGCGTCGGGGTGTTGGCGGTGACTGTAGGGGGGTCGGCTGTGGAGTTGTGGTGCGGGTTAGGGATGGTGGGGATGTGGAGTTGGACGTTTAATTGGAGGATGTCGGCGGTGGAGGAGTCCGTGGGGATGATTTCGGTGGAGACGTGGATGTTGGGGGTGCTGGGGGAGGGGGTGGAGGATTCGGAGGGGGTGCGGAAAGGGGGAGGGGACTCGGAGGTGTATGCGAGGGAGAGGTCGCGAGTTTGGATGTGGAGGCTCTCTACTTCGCTTTCATTGGTGGGACGTGGGATATTTTCAATAGTGGAATCTGCCGGGTTGCGTGGAAGTGGCGGTTGGGTTGAAGGGTCGAGGGGCGAGTCGACAGATGGCGTGGTGAGGTCTTCACGGAAATTAGATACCATGGCTGATTTTTCTGTTTGCTTTGTCCAACTGGCGAGGTAATCTCGGATCTCGTTCGATAGGCTTTGGATATCTTCCTTCAATTCCTCGAGCATGGTCTTTGGCGGTAGGTGATCCATTGTACCTTCACTGTTGAGTGTGCCGATACCAGGGATATTCTCGTCGTCAAGTTCATCTTCCATGGCACCCATAATAGAGTCTGCGTCTGGGTTTGAGGGCTTTGGGAGTAAACAGTGTAAATAGGAGTGTAGCTTATGTCGTACCATCGGCTTTGCGTAATACAGTGCCCACCACAGGGTCAATGGAGAGAAAACGATCGAAGTCAGGAAGTTTAGAGAAGATTTCGGACTGAAGTCGGCGGGTATACTAGGTACTTGGAACGGCGAGTACTGCGTGAATGGTATGAGAGCTTTGGGGTGAGGTAGAATTGGCCATTGTGGGATAAGATCTAGCTGTTGTAGTGTAGCGAATATTTCCAATGGAACCATGATTACAAACGTCGTAGCTTCGAGACTATCGTCGCCTATCAATACCTTTGTTCTTATATAGCTTCTTATGTTATACTTACAATGTGTCAGTTATTTTCCCACCAAACTCGAACCTGCGGAAAGTTGTTCGACTGCAATTGATCCCTCGAAGTTGCTTGCAAAGGGCGTCATGGACTCCTGTGATAAGAAAGAACCGGCCCACGTCGAAGAAGAGAGATGCTAGCCTTGCTGTCATTCCGCTTAACAGGAATTGCAAGGGACCAAAGTGTTTCCACTCTGACTTAATAATCGGCGCTAGAGGAATTCCTCTGTAAATGCGGAATGTCTATTAAAAGGGGGTCATTACGCGCGCCAAAGATACTGATTGAGCTTTACTCACTTGTAACCTCTGCCTTAAGCCCAGCACCCAGAATGTGCCAACAAAGAACAGTCCTATGTCTGCTGCTACTAGGAGAAGCCCGACCTCATTCTCTCTCATCACCGATTCAACCTTGAGCCTGTTGTTTATATCGCTTTCTTTCTGGTGTACCTCGGGTCGAACCGCAGTTCCGTTCTCATCCAGGCCGACACACACACCAACAGTTGCCAGAACATCGTTCTGAGCTCTTCGCGACTGGCGAAGAAGAGCTCGAGAGGCAAGATTTTCGGGATGTCCTCTACGGTCGTATTGCTGTATGTAACCCGGACGAGTAATGACGCTGGTATTTTGCAATTCATTCGGGACATGTACCTGGGCACTTTGTTCGTTCTCTGTCGATCCTGCTTCTTCTGGAGGTTCGTACGCAGAACGGCCCTAAGAAAAAGGATGATTAGTGAAGATCAAAGGAGCTAGTGATTGTTGGAATCATTTGGCGTCTTTGACATTAATTTCGATAGGGTTCCTCTCCATGTTTCCAGCCTCATAACAAAGGATGAGTTTTCTTTGCAAACGAGTCTTGAGTACTCTACAGCGTACATCATTGCTGGAATCACGGCTAGGACTAAAGTAGGACCAGCCCATAGAGATCGTGAAACATTCAGGAATAGAAGACTAGTGAGAATCCTCTGTTCGAGATATTGCTAGAGACGTCAACATACCAATGCAAGTCGGGTCATGTAAGCTTGACGGCCCATTCTTCCTAGAACCTTTGCTCATGTCCCTAGTTTTCTCGTGAGACACCGAGCGAATTGAATTGTTGGTGAAATCAAGTCTTGCCTGGATAGCATCAGAAATTATTCTGAATGTTCTTGAATCTGGGGTAGCCTGATGCTACTCCAAGACTGGTTAGCACCTATAGCGGCAGCTAATGCACAAGCGCACAGACTCCCGCTGCAGGCAAACCTTATTTCACACGCAACTTCAAAAATTACTTTAACTTTTTATGGGGACAATTGAGGATGCGCCTGACGTATTACTGTACCACCACAGTATTAAACTAGTTTGCGTAAGAGAAGAACGGTCGATATGTTCTCAAGAGCTAGCATCGCAACTACTTTCGAACCCGAACGGACAATACAACCAATTTACACTGGCGGAGATGTTGCTCTCGACAGCAAAGGCCGAACCTTGGCGACATGCTTGGGTGAGGAAGCATTGCTCACTGATCTGAGTACGGGTCAACTATTAGCACGGATAGAGGGTGTAGGTGCTGTCTGAGATGCCTATACCATGGTCACTGAAAGAAATGTTAGGACGGCGAGGTCTTAACAACGCTTTCGAGTATACCCTCCGATGCTTCGTGCGCTAGTACTTACGCTGAATCGTTATGACAGTTACACCGTCAGCATCACACCTAATACTATGCTCGCGCTCACTATCGTTGAAAATATATGCATTGCATAATTCCCAAGAACTGTCGCCTTCTATCAAACCAGTATTACTAAGAACATTAAGACCGCACAATACACCGGTAATCACAGCTGCAATAGACAGCACGGGAACTTTACTCGCAACTGGAAGCGCTGACGGAGTCGTCAAAATATGGGATATCAGAGGAGGCTATCTCACACACACCTTTAGGGGACATGCTGGGGTCATCTCCGCATTGCATTTCTTTGAAGCCACAGACTCCGAGCTAGATAGTACAGCAACAAAGAACCATAAGAAAAAGCGTCGAAAAAGTAGTGGGGACCATGATGAAGTAATGCAGGATGTCATGGCCAACGGCACTACCACAAATGCGTCCTTTCGTTTAGCATCTGGCAGTGAAGACGGTAAAATTCAAATCTGGAATCTGGCGAAGCGCAGATCAATAGCAATTCTCGACTCACATGTCTCCGTGGTCCGTGACCTAGACTTCCTCGCAGAAGAAGATATCCTTGTGTCTGGAAGTCGAGATAAAACCGTCATGTTATGGGATGCAAGAACCTGGAAAGTCAAGAAAGTATTTCCTGTTCTTGAAGTGATCGAAGCCGTGGGATTCCTCAACAATGGCATTTTCATCTACACTGGAGGTGAAAATGGAAAGCTGCGTGTATGGGACGCCAAGAGTGGAAACGAGGTCACGCAAGAGCAGGAGCCCGGGAATGAGGGTGACGGGATTGGGCATATATGTCACAACCAAGCCCAGGATTTCCTACTTTGTGTACATGCAGATCAAAGTCTAATCCTTCATTCAACCCATCCTCTTTCAGACCCCGTTCTTCCTGGCCATACAATTGCTCCTTTGCCCATTCTTCGACGAATATCAGGCACACATGACGAGATCATCGACCTGGCTTATGTAACACCAGATCGTTCTCTGCTAGCTCTAGCTACTAACTCCGAAGACATACGCCTGGTATCTCTCGCTTCATCCCCCCCAACCACAGACTCACTAGCAACAGCACAATATTTCGGGGCCGACGTCGCCCTTCTCCAAGGCCACGAAGACATCATCATCTGTCTTTCTGTCGACTGGTCCGGCTGCTGGCTTGCCACAGGCGCCAAAGATAACACTGCCCGTCTCTGGCGCATCGACCATGTCCAAGACTCCTACACCCACTACGCCACCTTTACCGGGCACGCCGAATCCCTCGGCGCAATTTCCTTACCCTCCGCCCCTCCTCCTACAGGATCAGCAGCACACAACCACCCCCTCGACCATCCACCCCCTTTTCTCTTAACCGGCTCTCAAGACCGGACAATCAAGCGCTGGAATATTTCCAGTAAGAAACCCACCACCACCTCAAAACCATCCACTACCTCGCATAGAGCCCTCTACACCCGCAAAGCTCATGACAAGGACATCAACGCCATCTCTCTCTCCCCAACGTCCCACCTCTTCGCCTCCGCCTCCCAGGACCGCACCGTCAAGGTATGGAGCGTCGAAGAAGGCGAAGTCCTCGGCATCTTACGCGGTCATCGCCGCGGGGTCTGGTCCGTCGCTTTCACACCTGCAAACTACCCCGCCGTCACCAGCGACAGCGGCGGCAGCGCATCAAGGGGGCTTGCCCTAACAGGTAGCGGAGACAAAGCAGTCAAAATATGGAATCTAACAGACTACACCTGTTTGCGCACACTAGAAGGCCACACAAACAGCGTCCTCAAAGTCCTCTGGATGCCCCCACCCGCCTCCAACCGCCCCCCCCTCCTCGCTACCGCCGGCGGCGACGGCCTCGTCAAGCTCTGGGACGCCCACACCGGCGAACCCGCCACCACCCTCGACAACCACACCGACCGCGTCTGGGCCTTGGCCGTGCACCCCGAAACCAACACCCTCGTCTCCGGCAGCGCCGACAGCACCATCACGTTCTGGAAAGACACCACGTCGGCGACGGCGGCCGCGAGCGCGCAGGCGGCCACGCAGCGCGTCGAGGAGGAGCAAAAGCTGCAGAACTACATCCGCCGCGGCAGCTACCGCGAAGCCATCACGCTCGCGCTCCAACTCAACCACCCCCTGCGCCTGCTCTCGCTCTTCCAAACCGTCGCCGCCACCAGCCCGCCCGAGCCAGACTCCCTCTCCGGCATCCGCGCCGTCGACGACGTGCTGGCCCGCCTCTCCGACTCGCAGCTGCTGATCCTGCTCACGCGCCTGCGGGACTGGAACACGAATGTGCGCACGGCGGGGGTGGCGCAGCGGATCCTCGGGGTGGTGGTGAGGCGGTACGGGGCGGAGAGGTTGGCGGGGGTGAGGGGGGCGAAGGGGGTGGTGGAGGGGTTGAGGGTGTGGACGGAGAGGCATTATCGGAGGGTGGAGGAGCTGGCGGAGGAGAGTTTTGTGGTCGGGTGGGTTGTGGGCGAGATGGGGGCTTTGGAGGTTGGTGGGGTCGGTGAGGGTGGGGCGCAGGATGTTGTCATAGGCCAGGGCGAGTTTTGGCAAGATTTCTGAATTGAAGCGTTCAGGTCGTAGGAAGGGTTTCATTCATTATAGCCATGTGGAGCCGGCTGGGTAGGTACTACAACCACAGGATCTTGTTCCCCAACCCCACTCCCAAACCCTCTCAATCGCCCATACCTCCCCCGTCCCATCCCTCACCGCCCCTAATACACCTCCTCCCTCCTCCTCCTTCGGGTATCATCATACACATCCGCAACCCTCGGCCCCTGCCCCTCAACTCTCGGGTCCTCCTTCCCATCATACCGCTCCCTCCGTCGTCGATCCTTATCCTTGCGGTCATAATCATCATAATCTCTCCGCTTGCTGCGATGCCGTTCCCTCGATCGGCTTCGCTCGCGTCTGGAAGAATTGTGTCGACTGCCCTTGGGGGAGGCGCTGCGGTCTCGTTTTGAAGGGTGGCGGCTGCGTTCGAGCGATCGGCTTCTGTCTCTTCTTGAGGAACTGTGCCGGCTTGATGCGTTCGAACGGTCTTTATCCCGGGGTCTGGTATCTTCTATCGCGAGCATCTCCCTCTTCTTCCCCTCATCAATTGCCAAATTCCTATCCCGCCTCTCCCTCCATTCCCCTTCCTCCTTCTTTTGCTTCTCCTTTTTCTCCGCCAGCTCCTCCTCCGTCAGCATCTCGCCCGTAACGGAGTTCCGCAACAGCACGGGGTTGTACGTCTTATCTACTCTCCTCTTGCCCTTGGCCACTTTCCCCCATGCACCTAATTCATCCCCAACGCCGCCAGGGGCCTCTTTCGCGCCGATACCGAGGAGAGCGGGACGGCGCTCGATGGGTTTAGGTTTGGTGATTTGCTCTTTTCGGCGGCCGAGGGAGTCGCCTTCTTTCCAGCCCATGCCGCGGAGAAGGGCGGCGCCAAACTCTTCGACGGGGACGGCGGCGTAGGCGTCCAGGCTTGCCATGTCGGGGCGAGAAGCGACGTCGTTTCTGAAGACGTCGTCCTCATTCGCGATAAATGTGTCTCGGCCGCTCCGCAGGTCGTCAGTACCTCCGTTTAAACCTATAGCCGGCAAGACCAAGGTTGATTTCTTATCACCATCTCCCAGTAGCGCCGCCATAGCTTCCTCGTCCGCACCTCTAGGTTTAATGTCCATTTGCGCATCAACTAAAGTGCGGTTCTCTTCCATTTTGAAGTCCCCTCCGCCATCTCTAACCTCCCGCTTCGCAAAAGTCAAGCCGCCTTCCTTCGATACCTCGTCCCTCTCCGTCTCTGCTCCATTCAGTGCAGCACCCGATCTCGCAGCCTGCACCTCCGCCGGGAGAATGTTCTTGCTTTTTTTTCGCCGAGCTTCATCTCGCCAATCTCGGTTTTTTGGACCGTGAATCACCAGTGGGGCTTTTGGTTTTTCAACACCGTTTACGCCGATGGCTCCGCCAACGGAGTGATCAAATGCGGACACAAGCTGAGGGCCACGACTAGTGTCTTCATTGTCGGAGTCGGAGTCGGCGAGGGAGGAGTGAGGGCGCTTCTTAGGATTGGGAGGTTTTGAGATTGCGGTTGGGGTAGGCTTTGGCTTGGAGGCCGACAGGGATACGGAGAAGCGCTTGGGGGGGCCAGTAGAGGGCGGAGACATGGAGGTTTCCGTGGTGAGGTTGGCGGAAGGCATGATGGGAGGGTTGTATGATAGATGTTCAGGATTACATATTACAATGGAACTGAAACTTTGCCATAGCTGGTATTACGCTAACCCTTCCGGTTGTCTACAGATTGATCATACAGCGCTAAGGTAATATAATTTCAGCCGCCGCGGCTTCGGACGAGGACGAGGTATCGTCAAGAGAAAGGTATGAGAGTATCCCAGCTTATTACTCTACGTACTCGGCTCAACATTCGGCAGCATGGACGTGTGACAATCGCAAGATGTTGAAGGCTAGCCAGTAAAATGATTGAAGGAGTAATCCTTTAAGTAGATTTGCTCCCAACACTTTCTACATTAACACATGCGTCCTGTGAAAGCCTTCCCATGGTATCTTCCTGCTGGAATTTCCACCGATAAGAGAATCAAGTGCTGAGGAGTACACGAAGCAGCGTCGCTGTTCGCAATTCACAGCCCTGTTGTCTGGCTCTGCCCAGACTCATCAAGACGGAATTTTCTAGAAAAAGGCCTCTCATTCTTATCCCATACACGCGCGAAATAGAGTCCTCGCAAACCTCTATCGGGTTTTTTGTGCGACCAACGACCCAAGAAGTGATGGACGAACCAACTGTCTATGTAGATCCAGCAGGTGATATCAAGCTTCTTGTTCAGGCTGGTGAAGATCAAAAGACGTTCGTAGTCTCATCTAAAGCCCTGTGCCTAGCCAGTCCTGTCTGGCGTGCCATGCTTGACTCCAAGAGCCGATTCAAGGAAGCAAGCCCCAGTACTGGAGAGGTCTTTCTTGAAGACGACGACAGTGAAGCTCTTTCGATCTTGCTCAATATTGCCCACTTCCGATTTTTGGAAGTACCTCAATCTCTGGAATATAATCAACTGCTGAGGGTTGCCATACTATGTGACAAGTATGATATTGTCACACTCGTTCGGCCATGGCTTCCAAAATGGATTCAAGACCTCGAGCACCTTCCTGGTAGGGCCGGATACGAAGAATGGCTTTTCATTGCATGGGTGTTTGGAAATACATCGACTTTCGAGCGAATTGCCTATGGGTTGGTACTGAAGATAAAAGTTCCGCTTTTTGGATCGTACTCGACCGCCTCTGGATCGCTACCTACAGAGAATCTGCCTCCAGGAACATTGGGTCAGTGGCGTATTGAAATATATCCTTTCCAGAGGTTCTTTTTGAGCTGACATATGCTGGTCTACAGATAACATCCTTGACGCCCGCAGTGTCACACTTGTTGCGTTGCTGGATCTCTGCTATACCAATGTCAACCGTTTCGCTATGGGCGATGTGCAGCACTGTACAGCACCTTCGAACAAAGACGAGTGCGACGCTGTGGCACTTGGATCCTTGATCCAAGGCCTAAGTAAGATAGGATTGTGGCCTCGGCCTCGTCTCGCAAGTATTACGATAAGTGTGAATGAGCTGTCAGCAAAGCTGAAGAAGCTGTCTTTCCCCATTTGTCGGGGCCCAGAACAACGCGGTTACAGAGGCACTTTTGCCGACAACTCTGACCCCGTTCATGGTAAGTGCAACATCTCAGGTAGATTTCGCACAGAAATCGACCGAATCCTGGCGGAGAAACCCAAGTGCGTAATGGCGGACGTCGTTCGAAAACACCTAGAAGAGCAGAGCAAGAAATGAACTGGCCGCAAAGTCACCATCAGTTCTATGCTGAACATCAATTCTACCATGACCAAATATGCACAACATCACCACATTTCATCGAATCGAATCGAACTGTCGGAGTAAGGATATTGATGACATGGAGAAGTGAAGAACAGTCCCATCTCAACACCCAACCTCATAACCCACCTTACCTTACTTTATCAATCCATCTCATCTACCCTCTCCCCTATTCGATCTATTCGGTATCCGACTCCCCCCAATCTCACACTTCGATCAACACAGACTCGAAGCGGTGACTTGGCATGTGATAGCGGGGCAGCCGTAGGGCGTAGTGGGGTCCTTGGCAGCTTATCGATAGGTAGCATCGATAGTGGTGCACCGTGACGACATGTACATATTGCGTCCATGATCGAGGATACCTTAGTACTTGAGTGCTGGGATAAGGTATATTGAGCTATGTAAGGTCGTGCTTGAGATCGTAGACATAAAGGAGGCTGACAATTCTCCGAGACTTTCTCATCTTCCATCACCGTTCTTTGTTGACCATCTCACTATCCACATCATCCTTTCAAACCAACACTCAAGAGCGTTTACACGACTACAGCTTCCGCAACACCATATTAACGATTGAGAAACCCACTCCACTCCCGCTATCAAGGTTCTCGACACATCTAAGCCATCATGTCCTCCAACGCCGGAAGCAAAGGCATCATGGGCGCGACAGGGAACGGCGCTGCCTCTGAGCGTAGGCGCGTGAGTTCCGTCACATTCGTTCTACCACGACCATGGCATTTCATTGAAGCACCTCCCCACTATCTCCCCTTCCCCCTTCCCTCCCATCTCCCCCACCCCTCTCAAAACCCAACGCTAACCCCCCCCACCCCAACCCAGTCCTCCACCTCCTCCGGCAAATTCGCCGGCCTGACCACCCAAAAACGCAACTCCTCGGACGCCATCGCCGAGGCCCGCCGCCAGAGCTTCCACGAGCAGAGCCAGAAGCCTGGGTTCATTGGGCAGATGTGGCATAATTTCACCAAGGGGGGGGGTGGGAAATGAAGTGAGAATGTATGTGTGTGTGTGTGTGTGTGTGTGTGTGTTTGTGGGGCTGAGGGGGTTTTTGGGGGGGAAGTTGAGAGAGTTTTGGGGTTGGGGTTGGAGTTGGGGGGGGGTCCTAGATTGGCGTGGCGGGGACAAGCAATGAAAGTGTGGGAGACTAGTAACTGCGGTTAGCTCGTAATTGCTTATTCAGGGCACTCGCCGGTGGGCTCAGGTTTATATTGAAATATGTGCAGTATAATTCAATCCAAACAATTTCCTCAAAAAGAAAACTACCTCCCCCACCTCCTCCACCACCCTCCTCCACCACCCTCCTCCACCACCCCTCATCACCACCCCAATCCCCTCCGCACCCACCACCAAACACCACCACCAACCCCCTCACTCCACCGCTCCCCAACCCTCTCCTATCCCTCCCTACCTTATACATCCATCCATCCATCCATCCATCCATACACCATCCTCACCTCTCACCTCTCACCTCCCCCATCTCCCCCCTTCCTCGCCAAGAAGGGGATATCAGGGTTTATCAGAAAACGAACGGTCCTTCGTGTCTACTGTAGAGAGGATGAGAGGATGAGAGGTGTGGTGGTGGATTGTCAGGAAGGTGGGAAGGGAAAAGACGGGAGAGGTGGGGAAGGGGAGATTTTTGCTGTGGTTGGGATTATTGGGGGTGAGGAAGGGAGGAAGGGAGGGAGGGATGGTGTTGCTGAGGTAGCTGGCTGGCTGTTGGTCGGTCGGTCGGTCGAGGTATCTTGGACTGGCCGGGGAAGAGCTGGCACGTCGCTTTGGAGTAGCATGACAAACGTCCTAGCATGTTCTTGAGAGGTGATCTTGAAGCATTCGAAATGCGTAATTCTAAAAAACATTCAATCGTCTACTCTTTCAGATCCCACACAGCACCGCACTCATCTCCCGCAGTCACCCCTTCGCTCACGCTCTCACTTGACAATCTTGCACACCAAATCCTGTCCATCCACCGAGTCTCCCTCTTTGACCAGCAACGAGCCAATCTTGCCCGAGTGCGGCGCGCTGATGACCATTTCCTATCCCAGTAATTAGCAATCTATTGGCCTGCAGATCGTACCGAGAACGAAAACTCACCATCTTCATCGCACTCAACACCGCGACCGGATCCCCCTTCTTGACCTCTCCGCCCTCATGCACCCTCACCTCCACCACAACCCCAGACATCGGCGCGCCAACCTGACTGCTATCGCTGCTATCCGCCTTTGGCCGGCTGATGTTCTCGACGGCAGCCTTGTTATCCGCCACCGAGAGCGATCGAACCTCGCCGTTCATCTCGAAGAAGACTTCTCTCTGGCCCGTCTGCTCCGACAACGGTCCTACGGCCAGAAGCTTGAGGATGAGCACTTTGCCCTTTTCCAATTCGACATGGAATTCCTCGCCTACTTCGGGGCGGGCGAGGAAGTATCGAGTGGGGAGGACGCTCAAGTCGCCGTACTTGGATGTGAATTTGCGGTAGTCCTCAAAGACTTTAGGGTACATGGCGTAGCTGGCCACATCGCATTCGGAAGCGCTGCCGAACTTTTCGTTGATGTCCGTTTTAATCTTCTGGAGATCCAACGGCTCCAGAGTCAGACCAGGACGCTTGTCGAGCTTACGGCGTCCTCGGAGGGCATCCGATCGTAACGGCTCAGGGAACCCTCCATACGGCTGGCCCATGAGTCCCTCGAAAAATTCTAGTACAGACCCAGGAAAGTCGAGCTCTTTAGCCTTGGCGCGAACATCGTCTTCGTTGAGTTTGTTGGAAACCATGAACTGAGCCAAGTCTCCGACCACCTTTGAAGTGGGTGTGACCTTGACGATATCACCGAGGAGATCATTTGCTTGCTCGTAAGCCTTCTTAGTTTCAGCCCACTGCGCACCAAGTCCTAATTGCGACGCTTGGAAGATCAGGTTAGTCAATTGCCCTCCTGGTATCTCGTGCTCGTAGACTTCGGGATCAGGTCCAGTGAGACCAGCTTCAAACGGCGAGTACAGAAGACGTAGCTGAGCCCAGTAAGTATCCAGAGCTCGTATATGGTGCACATTCAGGCCAGGCTCAAGACCAGTGCCTTCGAGTGACGCAAGTAGAGCGCCAACGCTGGGTTGAGAAGTCATTCCAGACATGCTGTCAGTAGCGGTGTCCACAGCGTCAGCGCCTGCCTCGGCACATGCGACATACGTTGCTACGCCCGTACCAGCAGAGTCGTGGGTATGGACATGTATAGGGATATCAGGGTATTTCTTTCGGATAGAACCAATCAGAAGAGTTGCCGCTCTCGGCTTCATAACACCAGCCATATCCTTGATACCAATCACATGAGTCCCGATTTTCACAATCTTTTCTACCAAGTCCATGTAGTATCCAAGGTTATACTTCTTCTTTGGGTTCAGCATGTCACCACTGTAGCAGACTGTTGCCTCGACAACACCTCCAGCTTGCTGCACGGCTTTTATACCGACCTCGAGCTGGTCAATGTCATTAAGGGCATCGAAAATCCGGAAGACATCAACACCATATTTCTTTGCCTGCAGGCAGAAGTGGTAAATGGCATTGTCTGGCAGAGATGAATAAGCGACACCATTGGCGCCTCGAAGTAGCATCTGAAAGGGGATGTTGGGAATGGCTCTCCTCATCTTGCGTAGTCTGTCCCAGGGATCTTCGTAGAGGAAACGCATGGCCACGTCAAAGGTTGCTCCTCCCCAACATTCTAAACTGTACGAATTTGCATAGGCATAGCTTGTCTCTTTCGCAATGTTCAACAAGTCCACTGTTCGAACTCTTGTAGCCAGCAACGACTGATGAGCATCACGCCATGTAGTATCCATAATGAGGCAGCCCTTGTTCTCTCGTACAGCTTTCGCATACGCTTCTGGGCCTTCCTTGTCGAGGATGTATTTGTACCCAGTCTTGCACGGCTGTGCCAGATCGATAGGCTTCTCGTTTTCATCCAAAAGCACAGGCATGATGATATCGGCCTTGAATTTCGGCTCGCCGATTTGGCCTTTAATGCTGCTACCGTTAACCGCTAAGTCCCCAAGGTAGGCCAGCAACTTCTGTGCACGATTTTGGCTCCCAACAAGAGAGAAGAGCTCGGGTGTGTCATCGATGAAGGTGGTCCAGCAAGTCCCTGCAATGAAGGTAGGGTGTGTGAGTAGAGATCCCAAGAAAGGAATGTTGGTCTTCACGCCCCGGATTCGGAACTCTACTAGAGCACGAAGCATCTTCCTTCGGACAATCTCGTAAGTCGAGGCAAGACAAGTACACTTGACCAACATCGAGTCGTAGTGAGGTGTAATGATGGCGCCAGCGAAACCATTCCCACCATCCAGACGTACACCGTTGCCGCCAGCAGAACGGTACACCTCAATTTTACCAGTATCTGGAGAGAACCCGTTGGCAGGGTCTTCGGTGGTTATTCTGCACTGGATAGCAAATCCGCGTATAGAAATTCGATCCTGTGTCAGACCAAGCTGCTTTAGAGTCGCACCTGCAGCAATTTGAATTTGAGCCGCAACAAGATCAATGCCAGTGATTTCTTCGGTGATTGTATGCTCAACTTGTATACGGGGGTTAATTTCAATGAAGTAGTATCTGTGTTGCTGATCCACCAAGAATTCAGCGGTACCTGCATTCCGGTAACTAACAGACCTAGCCAATTTGACAGCGTCCTCCAGAATCTTGTCCCGAACATCGGTCGGCAAGTTCTTTGCTGGAGCCAGCTCCACGACCTTTTGATGACGACGCTGGACACTGCAATCCCGCTCATAGAGGTGGACCACATTACCCTCATTGTCTCCGAGCAACTGCACTTCGATATGCTTCGGCTTGTCCAGGAATCTTTCCACGAACACAGTCCCGTTTCCGAATGCAGACTTCGCCTCTGATGTTGCTCGCTCAAAGGAGTCTTTCAGAGTAGCCTGCTCTCGCACCACTCTCATGCCTCGTCCACCGCCACCAAAAGCAGCCTTGATAATAATCGGAAAGCCATACTCGTCCGTGAACGCCTTGACGTCCTCGAACTTTTCGACAGGCCCTGGGGTGCCAGGGACGACTGGCACGTTCGCTTTCTGGGCCAATACACGAGCAGATACTTTATCACCTAGGGCGTCAATCGTTTCGGGAGTGGGTCCTACAAAGATAAGACCTGCTGCTTCCACAGCTCTTGCAAAACCTGCGTTCTCCGACAGAAATCCATAACCCGGGTGGATCATGTTGACACCATGCTGTTTTGCAATGCTTATAATCTCATCACCGGCCAGATATGCACCAACGGGTGTATATTGACCTCTTTTACCAATCACATAAGCTTCGTCGGCCTCTAGAAGGCGTAGTCTCTCATTAGCAAAGTGCTTTTGGAAAGCCAATCTTTGAGCTGTACTAACTTTGCCTGTGCATGCTGAGGCGGTCCTCATAACTAATACCATTAGCAAGTACTCAGGGTTTCCCGTAATCGTAAGTGTACCTGAAGACCGCTACGGTTTGTAGAGAAAGCTCGTGGGCCTAGTAGGAAACGTGTATCAGCCTGGGGACTGTCCATCTCAAGAAGCCGTATGGAAGTTCGGCCGAATAGCCGGATTGGACGTGAAACCCTTACTGTTCTAAATATCTATCTCGGCGGTTTGTGTAAGCCACTTTCTCTTACGAGCTGCATCAATTGGCCAAGCTTACTCGAATAGCTAGGCACAAGAATCAGCGTGTAGCTTTCTCTATAGTCATTGTCAAGACATCCTTACGAATCTCTCCTCTGTTGGCCACTACCAAGCCCAAGCGGTTCAGCGTCAGCAAGGGGTCCTCATGCAAACGTCCTTCACCGCCTAGTCCGGCCGGGGGGCTGCGCACCCAGTATTTTTTTCAACTCCATAATCGTCGAATTTGCCCTCAGTCTTTGATGTACTGTATGGTCCTTGCCCGAATGCCCAGCATCGAAATGCTCGGCATACTCGTCGTGCGGATCAGGCATGTTGAAGCGTCAAGCTCCGTAGGAGCGGGGAGTACTTGTATGCGAACGAGAATAACAGGGTCAATGGGTGGTGAATGGGCAATTGAGAGGTGCTGGAGCTGTAGGAGGCTCCTGAGTGTTCGATGGAGTAGTACTTATATAAGGGTTCAGAAGTGTCGGGTGATTCAATTGGCAAAAGGAACGAGGGAGGATTTTTGGCTGGCGGGTGCGCGGGGGCCTGTTGTTTTTGTGTGATAGAGTAGCGGCGATAAGACCAAAAGACTACCTAGTCCTGCCGATGCCATGAATCAAAGTCACCGTCTCACAGAAACGTGCACTCTGCACTTCCTCCCTTCAAGCCGCTACATGGTGAGAAAAGAATAGAGAGTACAGTACTCGTACTCTAGTCGACAGCCTGCCAAGGAGCCTTTATGTACTTGATGTATTCCGTCCCTCCACTAGAGATTGAGCCCAGTCACACACATCATACACACACGGCTACTTATTGATGCTTGAAGAAGGATCTCCGACATTTCATGCAGTCGCTTCCCAAAACACCATCATTCTGATCCATTCAGTGCTCTTCACGCACGAACGGCTATCAAGCGAAATTCTCTCAACGAACAATCTCCAATCGAACTGACTCGTGTTGAAGCTTGCCAGAATCATCGAACATTCTAGGTTAAAGAATCCATGCTGACAGTCTTTCTGTATGTTCACTTTCAATCTCTGCAGAGAAGTGTCTTCCACTGCTTTCTTTCCGACTTCATTGGATGCATCTGTCTGGCGACCTTCTCGACGGCATTCTCGCTTACTCAATCGTTGACCTACAGAGGGTACTTCTATATAACGGAGACAGTGGTCATGCCTCGACCCTCGCATAGACAGAGCTACGAAGCCAGCTACATGCTAGCCTGGGTCTACTACCCTTCGGCATGACGTTGCAACTATCATGAGGCTGTCAGTCAATGTTGAGTGACATTGCAGGCACTCTGGATCCTACTCAAGGACTCATGGACATAACTATACTGTACGCTGGCGCACAATCGCCAGTGGTATTATCCATATGGTCAGCCTGAGAAGCCAACGAGACAACAACATTGACAACAGCGTAGATGTGCATGCTCCCTGTTGGATCTCGAAGCAAGGCCGATCACCCAACTTTCGTCATTCTAATGGGCGCCTTGAGTACATGAAATCTCAAATGGCACCCTGTGGCATGGAGGGTATTGAGTAATGGGCATGTCCTGCACAGCCTGTCTATCTGAAGGCGTATTTCTTGTTCAAGCAGTATAGGAGCTGATGGAACTTGTAGTCAAGTGCTGTTTGGAGTCTCCTCTCTAATTGCAGCACTTTGTCGAAGATTGCGTCGGTGGACTGGCTTGCTTATCAGCTGCGCCAAGGCCACCACAACGGCGAAAGAAAGGACAGCCACCATTGCCACCTCTACTCCGGCAATGGGGCCTTTCAAAATTGGTTCTTTCGCAGACGACATTACAGAAGAGACACAAAACAAACTCAGATATTGCAGGAAACGGGATACTCATTGATCGACGTGCATATTGCGCAGGCGCCTCTGCAAGCAACTGCGTGCTTCGGTTTCGTGGCATTTCATGCAGAGTATACTTCAGAAACGGAAAATCATCCCTTATCTATCCATACAAAGCTTCCCAAATTCAATACCCCTTGACTATCTGACCGACTCAGACTCTAATAACACCACCAACCCAGCCACGACCCGTATATAAAAAAGTAGCACAAATACATCCCTCAGCCCCATGAACAACACTTCCACAAATCCCTCAACACCGCCATCTTAACGCCCAAAAACCAAAAACCATCTCTCGCCTCCAAAAGGACTCGAACCCCCAACCTAGAAAGTCAAAAGATAAATCCTCTGACACAGTGCAGCGAATAATACCCTCTAACCAAGTCCGCCAACACCGTCAGAACTTTTAGTGACACTGTGCACCAACTAGTCGTGACTTTCGAACTGTGATGAAAATAATGCTTCTATTTTAATATCCTAATTCCACAAACCTATAAAGTTTTCTTTTCTTTTCTTTTCTTTAAGATATTGAAAACTGGGTCCTATCAATGAAAGAGAAGGTGAATATCTAGGAGCAATAGAGAAGGTAACATGTTTTCATTCTTCTAGTTCACTACTCTATCCTCTCAAAAGCCCATCTCCCCTTCTACAAAGCATATCCTACATCCATACCCACAAACACATGGAAAACCCCCCCTCCCTCCCAAAACACCACGACTCAGCCCGACCCAAAGTACCCACCTTATTCCGTCCCTACCCTCCCGCAAAAACCCTTTTACATATCTACATACCTCGCTCAACGCCATTTGTCTAGCCCAATACGCCGAGTTCAAGATTAGCAGCCACAAACCCCAGTACCTATCTTGACAGCGGCCCTCATTGTTTTAATATACCCGTCTCGCTCTCTCTCTCGCTCTCTCATACGTACCGAGTTCTCAGTGGCTGGCTTCACTTTTCGCGTCGCTGCTGTTGGTATACAGTAGTATAGAGACTAATGTGGATGGGTCAGTGAAGACGGGGACTCGGGGAGGGAGAGGTATGTACATGCGGGAAGGTCGGGTTGGGGGGGGGTTGCTGGGGTTTGCGATGCGTAGAGGATGAGGGTTCTGTGTGTTATTAGTACATAGCAGTCAGATTCTATTTTATCATATTATGTATCTGCAAGGCCCACATGTCAATGCCTCGAGAGAATCTTTCCCACTGTTCTAGTTCTTATATATACAGGTGGATGTTGCCTCATGCCTATGATACTCAGTATCGTTATAATTTTGACCTTGGGCCATTTCTTTTGTCTCTCTCAGATAAGGATCATGATCACGTTAGTATCTCTCAAGCCTCATCGTCATCAAAGATACCTCACACCTGATTGAACTATCTGCTATCTATTTTACATATGCTGCAAGCCTGCTAAAACCATCAAATGCTCTGTTCGCATGTAATGCACCTGAGCTGACCCTCGCAAGGCTCAACACAAGCTATTACCAAATGACCCGTATGTCACATCGAAGAGCTGTCATCGCAAAAACACATATTTGAGAGCAATGCGAGAGCCTCATAGACCCGCCCTGTCCCGCCCTCTTTGCAAGTAGAGAAAACTCTCTTTACACAAAAGCCCCCCCTCCTCCTGTCAAGCATCTAAAATCGATACCCGGTCGGTTGAGGAGTGATGCCGTTCGTCTGTGAGTATGGCACTGGATTGGCCGCTCCTTGCGTGAGCATCAGCCTCGAACCTCCCAAGATTGGTGTATTATCCTCCTCTTTCTGCTCCTTGACCTCACGAGCTTTGCGCTCTTCGTTATCTCTCTTTAGGGTGTCAATCGTAGACGCTTGTTGGCTCATGTAGTTGATCATGAATGGCATGGTGAAGTCTGTCAGACCATGACGCCATGACAGCTCCATGACAACGTGGAGGCGGATAAGATCGTAGCAAGCATAAAGCATGCCGACGTAGCATTCACGACTGCCAATGTCGACGAACTACGCGAGGATTAGCGAGGATATCAGGTTTTACAAAGGACAAACGTACATAGCGAAGTAAGTCTTCGACGACGTCGCTCTTTTGAGAAATCGCGGCCGTCTCAATTGCATCCTTGAACAACTTGTCTTGCTTGGACAAAGCAATTGATTTCTCCCATCGTTTATTCTTTCGGTAGATGTTAGCAGCAATTTGCCGGAAGAACACTAGCTCATGGTGTTCCAATCGTGAAGCTAAGTCGACCGGGTCGTAATTGTCATAATTCTCAACGGAGTCTCGCAGCGTCTTGTAGTCTTCCTCTTCTATTAGCAAATCATTAATCGCATCGTTAACGGTTCTCTTGTTCTGTGACTGAACGTTGAGCAAGAATGGCTTGATAAGAGGAATATTGTCCGACTTTACAAACATCTTTACCACACGGTTGACGTCAATTCGGGATGTCAGTGTTTGAAGTAAGTCGGTGAGTAATGATGGTTGCTGTTCCAGATAGAAGCTCAAGGCTTTGTAGTAGATTTCGAGATTGGCGACCTTAACGATGATATCCTTGAAAGAATGGTGCTCCCAAGCATCCGCTGCACGCTCCATCATCGCAAGCGCGGCATTGTCCCATTCGTCGTAGTGGCAGTACAAGAAGATGAGCTCAGGCCATAGGTGTGCTTCCTCGCAAGCACGGATCATCTTTGGAATGTTTATTCTGGACCAGAAAAGCTTGAGATGCTCCATCACTCGGTCAGGGTGGTACTTAGAGAGCACAATACCCAGTTCAGTAAACATACCCATATGAGCTCGCTCCATGCCCAGACCGGCTTCCAGCAGGGAAATGAGCTCGTCAACGTAGCCATCGCGCTCGTACTGGCGTACAAGATCTTGCAGCTCTTCAGCATGAACAATAAGGTTCAAACCACAGATCTGCGCCAGACGGAATTCCTTCTTAGCGATACATGCCTCGTTCACTTGCTTCCACACCTTCACGCTGTTGGCCTTGCGGGCGCATTCCACTGCCGCTTGGTACTCTTTCAGGTGAACAAGGGTAGTGGCAAGCTTGGCCCAGTTCGAAATGCTAGAATAGAAGATCTTTGCGGCTTGGTGATAGCCTTCCTCGTAAGCTTTGTCACCCGAAGCTTCGACGTCTGCGACATTGGTGGAACGCAAGAAGTCCTCGAGCTCACTTAGTTGGTTTGTTCGAGCATAACAGAAGGCAAGGGCTGTGTCAATAGGTGGCTCTCGTTGAGATTTTCTCGCCATACGTAGATATTTGATGAGTTCCTCGTCCTTGCCGGCATGGGTTGCAATGTCAATGACTTCATTGTAGTTGCTTGGGTCGTCTGCGCGAATGTAGGAATCGATAGCATCGCTGATACGTAGACCAGTCAATTGAGCCTTAGCAGCCATACTCCATACTTGAGGGAGCTCGACGCGTTCGGCATATTCTTGCGCCCGATCGATACTGACGATGTGCTCCACGAGAACGTTCGTTGCCGCTGTATGGTTATCCTCTTTTTTGTAGACCTCGAAAGCTTCTTCAAAGAGGCCTACCGATATGCACATATTAGCAATCTCTTCCCCATTGTAAGCCGAGAGCTGATGGATGTAGTCCATTAGACGGCCTTTGTCGGCCTTTGCAGCTGTGAGCATCAGGAGGTTCTGCAAACTGCCATTGTCGCTAAATGGAGATGGTTCAAGGATAATCTTCTCCAATAGCTCGATGAGCTCAGCTGGTAAATCGGCTTGCAGGAACGCTGCCACGGCTATAGAGACCTTTTCAGGCTCGGTGGATTCAGGAACCGCTGTCGATATGACTTGATCAACTAATGAACGTCGATGGGTGTTTGTGTCTTTCAGCACGAAAGCCCAGATCTCGCGGTCAGCGCGGTCCAAGAGATATCGAGCTTGGGCCTTGAACATCGAATTTTCATCGGTTATTCTGATGAGATCAACGTCGTTCAAACCTTTCCGGTATGCGATGTAGGCAAGATTAGGGTCCCGTTTCTCGCAATATTTACCAACAACAAGCGTATCGTACATATCATTCTCCTTCAGGAACTTCTCCGGATTATTATTACTGTCAATATATATCTTCGCAAGCGCATTGTAAACAGCTTGCTGCTGGTTTCCGCTCGCGAGAGTGGCCTCAAGGAAAGGTAGGAGTAGTTTGAGACGGTTGCGTAACTCGACCTCAGAGACCAGGTCATCAATCGGAATAGAAGTAGGATCGACTGACTTCAAGAGGTCCTTAATAACAGACTCATCACAGTCAACGTCGAGTAGGGCGCCAATCACAAAAGGCGCTTTCGCTGGATTGACTCGTTGCACATAGACCTCAATCGATTTGTACTGCTGGTTCTGATAAAGGTAAAGTACCAGATCATGGATGAAATTGTATCGATCGCAGACAATGATAAGTGGCAACTGTTCCGTAAGCTTGGCTTCCTTCAAGAAATTCTTAACTTTCTCTGGGTTGTAGTAATTGCTATCTCGACAGATCCGTTCAACTTCAGTAAATTGACTCATCTTCGTTGCAGCCTCAATGTACTTGAAGTGCACCTCAGGGTCCTCACTCAAATTGACGATGCTACCTAGATAGTAATAAAGACCTTCTGCTGTTCGGTACGTTTCGAAAAGCTCAATCAACCTACTGGGTCCCAACAAGTCCGAGTATTTGGTAGCGATCTGTACAACAGCCTGCAGATTTTGACGGATATTGGCCTTGAGCATCTCGTTCAAGCAGTCCAAGGATTGCTCCAGAGACATCCGGCCAAAGTACTCTACTAACCATTCTAGTTTGAATTTGTCGGTCCGTACGATGTTTCGCTTGATAGCAGCTGGGTCATCAGAATTTTCTAGCGCCCGTTGAAACAGTTGAGCATTCTCGCAAAGCTGTGATATCCGCGCCCTATCGTAGTATGAGAACATCTCGTTGCCCAAGATAGCATCCGCAACTTGGGGAGCGTTGACTAGGTTCATTTCTAAGAGTCGGGTCTGCAGGTGTCCTTGCTCGGGCTTGTTGTCTTTGAGTGCATCTAAAAGGAATGCTGTAGCCGGCTGTACCATATTTTGCGACTGAAAGATGTCAACCACGCGCTCTAAGTCCACCAAAGGTCCATTCTCGTCATTGGCAAGTGCAGTAGCGAATTCGGCGCCCTTTTCGGGGTTCATTCTCACAATGTTTTGTAGAAGCTGTGCAAAGTCTGGGCTGTAACCGCTCTGTTTAGCGAACGGAAGGATCTTGTCGAACTGCCCGGTCTCCGCAAACGCAGCAACAACTTTTTGAGGGGCATTAGCACGTAAGAAAATGCTCAACGCGAGTTGCGGGTCGTGCAACCGGACAATGTCCCCTAATTCTTCCGAGCACTCCAATTTGTCCTCCCTCAGCCACTTTTCGAGGAGGTGCTTTCGATTCTGTGCTAGAACAGGACGGACAAGCTCAATACTCTCAACCCGGTTGAGGGTACCCTTATCGAGTAAGATGCCGAAGTATTGCAATATCACTGACAATTGCCCTTGGGTTTGGGGGGCGTGCTTGAATCGCTCAATTGTCTGAGGTGTACGCAGAAAGCCACGTGGTGAAGTCGCTGCAATCTTGGCAGCCTCCTGATATTGACCCTGTGCGCAGAGCTGTTCGAATTGTTGTTGGTAGAGGTTATCTGCTCCAGGCAAACCTGCCCTTGAAGCCAATTTTAGAGCCAGTGAACCGTTTGCAGGGTTTTGCAATAAGTACGGTATAATTGTGTTCTCGTCAACACTAACAGATAGCACTTGCCCTTTGCGATTGACCCCAATGATGCCAGAGGATTCGGAATCGGGAGCTGTGGTGAAAATTGTTTCGCTCGAAATGCGGTTCATGAAGATACAAGTGGCTGACTCCAGATCGTAAAGATGAATGAACCCGTATTTCGTCACTAGGTAGATGACGCTGTATTTTTGAGAGACCTGCATGGCCACTGGGAAGTCATTAGTCGCTTCCGGTGGGAAGAAGACCTCCACAGCTTTCTTGGGGAACGTAGGATTTGAGGCCTGGTGATCGATCTCGACCACGTGTAGCTTGGCACCACTTGCTGTCCTTACAGCGAATGTGAAGAGGCGGGTTTCTGCAGGGGCTCCCTCTAGACGGACTGTGCCAAAAGCAGCTGCGTGGGCCTCAATAGCTTGGCTAATTCCGCGCTCTCGAGAGTATAGTTGCATTGCACCCACGACGCGTCCCTGTTGCTGCGAAATGCCTACCACCACCATCCATCTATCATCCTCATTGACACGGTAATTTATGATTTGACAGCCCTGGAAGTCGTGTGATTAACTCCGCTCAACACAGACAGCAGAATGGACTTACGGAAAGATTATTGTTACGCTCGAAAATCTTGATAGGGGCGGTTTCATTGGGGTCAAAAACATTCCAGTGAAATACAGCGGTTTCTGTGACGAGGCCCAAGCTAGTTGGACTAAACCACTTCCAGAAGAGTACATCCTCATTCATCGTAGCAGATTGAAGCTTCAGCTTCTGTGCTAGGTCGAAAATCTGTAGTGTTCGCTGGTTTGCCTTGAGGGCAATGACCTGCTTGGTCCAGTGCATGATGGCACTATCCGCCTTGATAGGTCTCCGGATGATTTCATTGTTATTCTTGAGGTCGATGATGATGACCTGGGGTTGTTCGGTTTCGCTGAGTCTCTGACGTACGCAGATGAAGTGATCGGATTCTAGAGTCTATGCGAACATTAATTACATAGTGTGGCTATTAGTGAAGGTGCATCAACTCACACATGAATTGAATCCTATCGACGCTGGCTGGCCTGGATGTCAGCTCAAAATATAGTGTGGACATGGAGAGTTGGTCTGGTAGGATCAAGATCAACATACATCAATCTCTGATTGCGTCAACTGCGCATAGATAGGTTAGCAAGTTTCCCGGTTGCAGCTTTCACAGCAAGAAGAGGCTCAGCCTCACCTGTAGAATCTCCGTGAAACGGATAGGAAGAGCTGCCATAGTTGCGGCGATGTTCCTTGACGTTCATCCACCTTCCGCCTGAGCACACTTGGTCCGCAAAACGCGTAGCTTGATGACCAGGTTGAGCCGCTTTACAAAGGAGCGTTGAGTGATAAATAAGGCACCATGTACGCCGACCCGAAGGAGAGATAAGGAGTGGCAGTACAGCAAGGTTGTGTTGGGCCGATTGTGTTGATGGATATGAAGAGCTCCTGAAATTGAGCTGGCACTGGCTGGCACGGCTGGATAAAAGTTTCGCCCAAAATTGCGTTTCTAGGGCGCCGTAGCAGGTGCGGCGATCTGTCAATTATCCGCGTATCTGTTAACGTTCTTTATTCTTTGTTCTTCACTGCCCTAACTCAAGCAGATGAACAGATCTTTCTAAGAGTGACATGTTATTGAATGTATGTATGGAACTAAGATAACAGGCTTGCACTATAACCATGCATTGCAATTCACACAATTCTTGGCCAATCCGTTGCTAGTTTCCAGACGCATGGCCACGACATGTCTCATAATATCTGATGAGCTGCATAAAAACCTTCAATCTGGATTAGTAGAATACACCCCAGCTTCTTAGGTCTGGCGTCGAGCTGGCACACTATGAATTTGTAACTCCTTCCCGACAGTTAAGCATTCAATGTCACTTGTGTGGCTACGTGCAATGTACAAAAGTTGAGCGAGATGCTATCATAGGCCTGAGTAGGAGTCTTCGCAGATCCTGATTCGTGGACCTCGGTTCTTCATGAAGGAGCTTCGACGCTGTGAGTAGTAGGTAAAGATGCTCAGTCGATACTCGGCTCCAGCGTATTGCCCCTGAAGAGGTCTGTCAGCTACCCTCATACGGGAACATTTAGCAGCAACAGGCAAACTTACGCAACAATATTCGCCCATCCAATTAGTCGCCAGTGCTTATCGATCCTCCTACTTAGAGCAATCTTCTCTCCAATCTCTGTACATGCGGGACTCGTCAGGCTTAATTTGGCTGCGTCCGCCTTTACGCCCATAACTTTAGCCCCTGTAGCCGTAGATCCGATATTGACCATGAGGACCTCGTTCTTAGCAAGCTTAGCGACTTTTGCTTGCTTTCCATCCGCAGTCTTGACTCCAAGCAGTCGGCGAAGTAGGAAGAAGTTAACTTCAAGCTCCGTGTAGATGGCTGGAAGTTGGCCTTTCAGTCCAAGTACGAATCCGACAAGTCGATCTGCACGGCAAAGTGTTGGATCCACACGAGTCCCGACACCGATCAAGCCACCCGGTACAGCGAATTTGAGATCATTGTGTTCCGCGAAGAGCGAAACAACTCTGCTGAAGATGGGCCGGCACTTGATCCTCCCCTGTTCGTCCTTAGTGACCAGTCCAGGCCGAATTTCTATCTCGTCCCCTAATTTCAGAACCCCAGTCAAGATACTTCCACCAGCAACGCCACCTTTCAGTTCCTCAATTTCGGCACCCGGCTTATTGACGTCGAACGAGCGGATGATTATCATATGCGGCGCAGCACCGAAATCTCTGACGGGCACTGGAATCTTGGTAACGAGATATTCGTTGATGGCATCGATATTGTACTTTAGTTGGGCGGAGATAGGAATGATCGGTGACCCATCAGCGACGGTGCCGCGAATGAAGTTGAGAATCGACTGATAGTGCGCCTCTGCACCTTCTTCTCGCATGAGATCGACCTTATTTTGCAGAATTATGATGTGATTGAGCTTCATGATCTCAATGGCTGCCAAGTGTTCAGATGTTTGGGGTTGAGGACATGTTTCGTTACCAGCTATGAGGAGAAGGGCTGCATCCATAACTGCGGCACCCGATAACATTGTACTCATAAGAATATCGTGACCAGGACAATCGACAAAGCTTCGCAGTCAGGGTCAGTATTAGACCTCGATCGATAAAAGGTGTTAACGTACGAAACATGTCGCAAGAGTCTATATCGACCACCACATCCCTCTCTCTCACATGGTGGATCAACTTCCTTTTCACTCTTAAAGCTTCTATAACACCCCGGTCTTGGACATTCCTCATTGTCACACCTATAAACCTTTGCATTCGCGTAGCCAAGTTTGATCGTGATATTTCTTTCCAGCTCATTCTTGAACCTAACGGTCTGCACACCTGAAATTGCTTTTACCACGGTCGATTTCCCGTGCGCAACGTGCCCGATCGTGCCAATATTTATCGTAGCTTGTCTTGCGATAATCTCCGGGGAAAGTGGGGTCAACGTGGAGACATCAAGGTCGTGGGGGTCTGGTTGTTCTGGAAGCTCTGGTCTCACTATCTCCGGCACTGGGTCTGGTCGTGATGTTTTCTTGAGCGCAGATTTTGGCTTATCAAGAATTTCGTCGTCGTCGATATCATCATTATCGTGGCCGTTGGCAGCTTCAAATGGCGGCGAACCTCCCAGGGATTCGTCATCCGAGGGCATATCACCATTCGTAGCCATACTTACGTTTGATTCGAGATTGTGCCCCGACTATCAAGCTCCTGCTATAGATATGCGTTCTCTTTCCGTCTTGTTTGTGGAACCGATGGTGGGGATCTGGCAGGGTGTGCTGTAAGTGTAAGAACGACCCGGTGTATTCGATCTTATGGAAAACCAAGCCTATCGAACCTATTGGTTACCCTGGGAAGAACGATGCTAGTTGCAAGGTAAGTATGTGAGAATAGAAAGTGAGTCAGCGACATAGATACTTAGGTCCACTAGGAATTATTCACTTTCACCAACTTCTCGTTTAAGTCATACGGGCGCTTGCGAACCCGCTCGTGCCGCTGCCTTAGCGTGGCTACGATTCTTACAATATAACTGATCTCCACAGAGATGTTGAACTGAACAGCTAGACTTATCGTATACTTGGAATCTTACAAGCACTGACTCGGGGTTCATTGCCGCCACAAGAAGGATATAGATAAATAGAACTGATCAATCTGGAACTTCGATACTCAAAAAGTCACTTGATGCAATAGTTGTCATAGCATTCTTGGCTATCATTTGTTATTCTTTGACCTCTGCACCTGCTGGTGATAGTTTTCGGAAGAGTGCGGATTTAGATGGATGTGGGTGAGGACAGTCTCCTACAATACTCAGACTACAGTCTTACAAGTTTGACTTCTTACGAAACTGCTCAATCTCCTGCTATGCTTGGAATACATATACTGTTTGGGAGTTGAACCGAATGGGGAAAGATTGCATAACGTATTGTTGCTGTGAATATGGCCAATGGTTCAGCTTCTCAAACCTCTGAACATATCAGCTGCGATGCTCCATCTCAATTGATATAAGCATGGTAAATTATACCGGAGATTCCACCTTCGTATCAGTAAGCACGAGTCGGGGGCACTGTATATGACGTTAATGAATGTTGACAACTGGTGGAGCGTCGACACGAGATGTACTCCGGTTAAAATATTATAGGCCACGATTCCCAAATACACAAGGGTGAGAGAGAAGGAGATTTGCAGTCGTGGACGTCCAACATGAAAGGAATGCAAACGCCTAAGGAGGAGATGAGCACGCTAAGAACGATCGTACTCGTAGAGTCGTAGTTCAATGTGCACTATAGGTGATACTAAGAGGCTTTATTAACCAGAAAGAATTGTGTGAATTAAAAAAATAGAGAGTACAAGGATAGTCGGAAAATCTGAGTGTGGAAGTGCCAAGGTAGATCGAACTGCCAATTTGAGATGTATGCCGAGATATATTTACATTCGATAGTAGTCACAATGCGAGGTCATAATTTTGCAAAGTGGCGATGGTCTTCACAAGATTTTGGACTTCAACTGCTTGTGCTATCATTGCTATCCACTCCAGGATCGTCGTCAATAGGCCTTGGACCGTTAATTTTCGATGTAACGTCCTTCGAATCATTTGGTTCGAACATTACAAATGCCTTGAGGCAAGTTATTCTATTACCTGTCTCGTAGGTTCCCAGTAGCCGACCAACTTGGGGTAAAGACGGCACTTTTAGAGCATTTGCTTCGCTATTGACTTTTGGCAATTTATTCAGGTCACTAGTATGCGATTCATCCAAGTTGGCATTGGCGAACATGAATTGAGCTGGCTCAAGCATCCATAGGCGTATCATACCATCACTGCTGCCAGCCACAATCAGTAAACTGTCCGTAGCGTTCCCGACAGCAGGCAAATTCAAGATTTCAAAATCTTTAATGCGGCCTTTGAAGTCATCCAGGCTGCCTCCAATTTGTCCAATAGGCTGAGCATTTGGGATTGAGGGTTCAGCTTCGTTGTTACCCTTCTCCGCTTCTCCTGTCAACGTCGTAGAATAGAATAATATACGACCGTCTTCTGTGGAAACGGCTAATATATCAGACGTCCTGCCATCCGCGGCTGGTAGTGACAAATAGCGGAGCTGATGTATCTTTGATAGTGGCGAGGGTAAAATTTTGCATTTCGGTTTGGAGTCCTTGGTTCATCTGTCAGTCTTTGTTCTCAAACAAAATTATAAAGCCTGTGCGATCTACCATGCCGAACACCGCTGCACCTCTTTCAAAGCCTACTACAAATTCTTCGCCAAGACTATTCCACTCCACTTTCCTCCCTTCTCCACTAGCCCATTTTCTCTCACCGATTCCTTGCAGTAGGTCTCGCTCAAAATTTAAAACACCTGCCTTCTTCCCAGTGACTAGGTTCCACAGTCGCATACATTTCTCCCCTTTTCCGACACTCACCATGAGCTTCATACTTGGATGAATCGCAAAATCATTGACACCAGCCGGGGTATCCCCGAGGGCCGCAGTATCCCCGCTTGGACGGCCATGAGCTTTGGGTATCGGTACCTTAATAGTCGATAGTACAGTCCAATCACGCGTGCGGGTCACTGCTATCGTGTTGTCCTCTGCTGCCGAGAGAAGCTTGGAACGAGTAGGGAACTGCAGAGCATTAACACTCGAACTGTGATGTTGGAGAGACCCCAGCTCTCTGTTTCTTGGGTTCTCCATAATTTTGTGGCCTGTCCGAGACGAGGAAGGTGCTGTAGAAAGGTGATATAGGTTTATGATCTGGTCAGAGCTACCGCTTGCAAGTACTATTTTTGCGGGCTGTGTAGTATCTGTGGTAGAAGATGGTTGGGAGAGCGCAAGGCATCGTATGGCTGATGCGTGGGCGTTGAATAGGAATGTGTCGGCAAAGTCCACTGTTCCTTGTTTCTCTGGCAATGTCGCAGTGACGCCATGTAATATCTTCTCGTACGTGCCAACCACTATCTGGATGGTCGTTGATGGGCCGCTCGACACATTCTTCTTAGGTAGCTCTGGTTCTTTTGGCACCATTTTTGTTTTTGAGTCGCCATTCAGCTCCTTGTAAATGCCATTGGGTGCTATGGTACCATCTGTGAACTCCCTCTTTCTTTTTCCCATTGCGTAATCTAGCAACGCCAAATGGTTGAATTGTGAGCGTTGTGCTGAATGCAAATTCCGAATTGAACGTTGATAAACTAGATACGCGAAATATTCGGTATCCTACACGATTGCGACGATCAAACGCCGCTCCTCACCAACTCACTATTCTATCACGAAGTATTTGCGATCGCAAATCTCAACACCACCATCAAAAATCATCTAGTTAAGGTAGCGCAATTACTTGATGAGTTTTAAATAGAAGGCCATCGCTTTCTGGCCAATTTACGAATGTCGCATTCGCGATTCGTCCAATGATCCGATCCAGTATCTTGAGCGACAAGAAAGATGAGCTATCGTAAGTTTAATATTACTGTGGCATGCCCAGCTTATTCTTGAGCTTCTCAAGAGTAAATTGAATCGCTAATAATGATATTACGATGACATTCAGGAAATGCATTCAATTACACGAGTCGCTATTAACTGAACTGTTCCGTGTAACGGTCGGCCTCTCACGAAGCCAAGAACACGACCCCAATGATACAAACCCTCGCAATGATGGCGAGGTCTCATTCCTCGAAGCAAACAAATTATCAAAGTAAGCAAAATTGCTGTTGCTAGAGATGCAATGCTCTGGACAGAATTAATCCTCTGCAGAGGTCGATTTTTTGACCCGTCGACACTTCCTACTCTCGACTTCAACGACATACACCATGCAACCGATTACATAAGTTTGTCGGGTTCGACAGAGACTTCTACCATAACCCAGGAATCTACCGCCGGTATATCGCATGGAAAAGATGGGGGTTCGACCGGCATCAGTCGAGGTGGGAATGAGGTTGGGGGGACGGTCACATCGCTTGACGGGACAAGAAGCTTCACTGTCACATCACCAGCGATCAAATCTCCACTGCAGCTCGTTGATGGGATTGCAGCTGGCTACCCTAACGTCCAGCAATCAGTCCTCGGAGAAGGTCAAGCGGTCGGACCATGGACAGAGACAAAGTCTTTGGGAATCGAGCAGAGTCAGCGTGCCATCCATATAAATCCTTACGGCACAGCCCCAACTGCCGGCGCTTCACTCTTTGATTCACCCAAGGACGAACCCCAGCAGAATCCATCCGAAGCCGAAGTTCATGTTATCCCTTCCGAGCCATTACAAGTGTCATCAGAGGGCATTAGCTCTATGCTCACGTCTACGGCCAGAATTTCGCCTTCGGAACGATCGCATTCAGATGTTCATCAATCTGTCCCTCCTTCGAAGGATACTCTCGGAACTCGCTCCAAGGTACCAGAGCGTGGGAGAGCCATAGACGGACAACAGCCAGTACCTGAAGTTAGTGGAGCGTTAACCAATGTAGAAGAAGAAGTCGGCCGTATCCGCGATAATGCAGTCGAGGTTCAGGGCCCCGTACAAAAGGCTGTTAATGTTTCTCAATCGGGCTTTCCCTCAACTCCCAACGAGCAATTGCGACTTGAAGAAGCCCAGTCGTTGCAGCTATCCAAAGCCCCTCCTACAATCGAAAAAGATATTGCAAACGATCAGACCGGATCGCAATCGACACAGCCCTCGGCCAGCATATCTTCTCAATTTGGTCACGATGCGGGCGAAGAGAACACTGTCGTTGGCGTACGGACTTCCTATGATGAAAACAATTTCCGACCAGCTGTGCCCTCAAACGAGCATTTTAGCGAGCACAACAGGCGTGTGGAACGACCATCACTAGGTCTGCGAGACCAAACTCTCCCAGGCATGACTGGAAACCTTTCCAAGGATCTCACGTTCAGCCGACGGCCACCGATGCGTATAGATACAGGGGTACCGCCTGCGACCGATCAAATCAAATCCTTGCCGAGTAAACGCACAACTCCAGGTACGGCAAACCCATACACGTCGTCAGCTGCTGCGACGCCTTGCAAGTCTGGTCCTGCGGCGTCGCAAGCTCAGTCACCGCCTGAGCGAATGACCACGAGAGTATCGTCTGGAGCCCTTCGGCATAAGTCCGTATCAGAGATTCTTGGAGAGACTCCCAAATCTGTCACACATCATGGTGAAAAGGGATCCCTAGAGCGAGCTATGAACGATATCCACAGAGAAGATTATGCTGTGCAGACCCCTAGATCTGCATCATCGACCGCACCCCCTGACTCAGCCGCATTCAAGGTGCGGCTTAATGAGCTGCGGGAGAAGGAGAGGAGCAAGCTTTCCACCATCGTATTCGCTCGTCAGCAGCCCTCCAACCTCTCACGGTACTCTGATTCCATACCTGCCCAGCACTCTGAAGTGATCGACCCTACACTACGGAACAAGGACTACCTTCTGCCCCTGTTCGCCGCGCAAGCAGCTACTCCCCCTCACTCACAGCCCCTACATTCTCTTATTGCGTCCGCTCATAAGACACTCACAACAGCAAACCACTATACAGACTTTCATGAGCAGCAGGATTGCCGGATGCTGAACAAAATATACCAGCTACAGTATTCGAACCGCTGGTCTCTTCGGCAACTCGAAAGAACCGTGGAACCAGATAGGCCGGCCACACATTGGGATGTGCTTCTCAGCCATGTGAAATGGATGCGGACAGACTACAGGGAAGAAAGGAAATGGAAGGTTACTGCCGCCAAGAGCCTGGCGGATGTTTGTGCTTCTTGGGTTGTAAGCTCGCCGGAACGGCGCCGTTCTATGCAAATCAAAGTTCGCACAGCTTCCTCAAAGGCAGGATCAAGGCCATCTTCAGAACTTACACCAGAGCTGATTCCGTCCACGGAAGACGACTCCAGTGATGCCGCCGAGGACGACATTCCGTGCGGTACTTTAGCACAGGGAAGCGCTCCGGCTGCGATCTTCTCTCTGCCTCCCGATATGTTCGTTTTTGGCCTTGAGAAAACTCCTGCCACTGGGAAACTCCTTCAAGAATTGCCACTCTACCAACCCTCTCTGGAAATACAGGATGCGGTACTTCGACGCAACATCTTTTTGCCTGAATCCGCGTGGAGGAAACCTCTCGTACCGATTTCGAAATTTGCAGAAGGTAAGATGATCACCTATGAACAGGGCCCGGCACGCAAACGAAGTCGATATAACTACCAGGACAGTGACGGTTCCGATCAAGGCCGTGATGATGGGATCTACTCTACTCATGTAGATGCTTCAATAACACTCGGACCGGAGCAAGAAGATGTTGCCCTCTTCGACCCAGAGAACAAGCATATACGAGATCGAATACACGCTGGTCACGCTTTCAGGCCCCCATCTGAGCATATAATGCCTTCTCAAAGCTTCTTCGAGTCCCGCCAGCCTTCGCAATGGACTCAAGGAGAAGATGATGAACTTCGAAGACTTGTTCGGGAATATGCCTATAACTGGTCTCTAATATCAAGTTGCTTGTCTTCACCATCTATCTTTTCGTCAGGGGCCGAAAGAAGAACTCCATGGGAATGCTTTGAGCGATGGGTGGGCTTAGAAGGGCTTCCGGCAGAGATGTCGAAAACACAGTATTTTCGAGCCTATCATTCCAGATTGCAAGCGGCGCAAAGGACGCACGAGGCCCAGCAACAAGCGATACAGCAGCATCAAGGCCACAACACACCACACATGCCTATGCGCCGGAGGACCACACAACCATTTCTTGTGGATCGGAGGAAAAACGTTAAGCACCTTCACCTTGTGGATGCAATGCGCAAACTGGCGAAGAAGCGAGAAACTGCAGTACAAAAGCAGCAGCATGGTCCGTAAACCCTGATTCAGAACACGCTGCAATACTTTCAACCTAAATGCTATATTATGCTAATTTCTACACATAGTTGCTAATCTTGCTGCCATGAGGAAAGCCAACGAAGCCGTGCAACCACGGCCTGCCATGCACACACCCCAAGAATTCAGCCGTCTAAAATATGAGCGCGAGTGTAAGATGCAGGAGACAGCTAAAGCGTACCGGCAGCAAATCCTTCAGCACCAGAAGGTAACACTGCCCCTATTCAATAGATTGCACATTTACATCAACCTGCTCTCTATATATCATGGTCTACTAATTGCCGGATGTTTGCTGACATCTACAAGGCCGCCCTTGCCCAGAAGGCCAACCCACAGCCTGGGCCACCGGGGGGACCCAATATGATGCAGCCTGGACGCAATTCAACATCAGGTGCCACGAACGGTACTAGCCCCCTTTCCAACCCCCCTTTGCCAAACGGTCAATTACCTGGCGGCTCTGGAAATCAACCCAGGCCCCCACCAGTGCCGAGGCTCGTGAACGGCGCAACTTCGAATGGCATCCTACCCACCAATGCCCAAGGTATACCACATGCTCCAATGCAACCACACATGCAAATGCAGCCACGCATGCCCCCCCAAATGGGTTCCGACAATATGCGTGTCTACCAAGAAGCCACACGTGTTCAGCAAGAACAGCAGCGTTACCTCCAGCAACGCCAACAGCATCACCCCCAAGCCACACAAGTCGGCAGCTCCGCCTCGCCGAACATGGGCAACCCAAGCCTCATGGCACCCTCCAACTCCGCCGTCCTCGCATCGCTTCAAGGCGGCAGATCGGGCTCTCCCAACGGCGTTCCTCCTCCTCCGTCTGGCTCATCCTCCTCCCCACGCATGACCAACTCTACTACTCAACCCCAACCCCTCTCGTCCGGCATGGTGCCCGCCGTCAACCAAATTTCAAATCATATGAAAGCTCGGCATCCGCAGGCCAGTCCCGAGCAAATCACAAAGATGACCACCGAGCATCTGAACCAGTACCGCATGTCCCACGTCCACGCCGCGATGCAAGCTGCTGCCGGCGCCTCGAACGCGTCTGCCGCTGCCGCGAACGCAAACATCGCTGTCCCTGGTGCTTCCTCGGCACTGCCTCAGCAGCAGCAAGCTCTTATGAACGGCAATAGCCCGATGTTGAACCCGCAGCAATACGCGCAGATGATGCGGTTACAACAGTCGAACCAACAGGATAGAAATGGAGTGGGGCCTGGCGTAATGGGCGCTAACGGAGGGAGCAGGAGCGCGACCCCGCAGAACCATAGGAGCGGGAGTGCGCAAGGGGGCGGTGGGCCGAGTCAGAGTCCCAGACCGAGCCAGGCGCAGATGGCTGGAGGGCAGTGATAAACTCCTCCTTTCTCTCTCCTTTTGTCTCCTTTTTTTATGCAAGACTTTAGAAGGGGGTTACTTTGTATATATTAAATATTTTGAGAAAGCCTAACGGCGAGTCGGGGTTAGGGAGGAAATTCGAGGCACCGGATTTTCGGTTCTTCACTGATGGGGTCCTCGGGGAAGGAGTAGCTTGTACATAGTTTTATTGAGGAAGCTGGAGGCGTTATAGCTCGTAAGCTTTGGTTGAAATGGAAAGGGGGACGCTGTTATGACCTCATCCAATGCTCTATCTAAGCACAACAATGAGCGCGCATCCTCGTGCATGTCACGTTTGTGGTAGAATATAAGTTGATGAACTGATTCTTCGATGGACCATGGAGCCTTGATCACTGAAGGCGGCGTCAAAGAAAGCTACAAGCTGTCGTTGAGGTCTCGATGAGAACTTATGGTCGAAACAACGAGGTGTGAAACAGCACATTTCGCCACCTTCCCCTCCCCTGTGGGCTTGACCTGACAAACAGCAAAGACGAGAAGACAATCCGAAGCAGAAAGATTTGCGTGAGCCTGTAATCAACATCTTTAAATCGGGCCACTCTCTATTGTCCTTTGGCCCCCGTTCAGCTTCCAGCGTAATTGAAGCCGCGGCTTCATGAGTTTGAGTCAGTGCAGCCGAAGGTTCTGAAAGACACAAGATCTGGCTTCTTTCTAGAAGATATCGTAGCCGGGAGATGGGGTGTTGGTGCTGTATGATGCTATGCGGGACGGTATGTTGGCTTGATTTGTAGGGCGCGTCAAGTGGATCCCTTGCTTTGTTCGGGCAGATACGAGTCATACGGGATCTACTCAGACAAACCACTTGACTTCGTCAACCGATTCGAGATACTCTGATATTCATGGGAAAATCATCTCGCAAGCGGAGTCATGTCCGGACGGGGGTCGCTTAGAACTCGCTTAGAACTCGCTTAGAACTTTAGGTAGTACCTACTACGTAAGGGACCTTGATGACGTCATGCATTATATGAACCACCGAAGACAGTAACTCAAAAATCATGTGCATTAACATTTAGAGCCCTCCATGTTTCAATAAAAATACTCATGATTCGAGGCATTGCGATTCAAAGCTGAATTACCCATTTCATTACCACACACACGTATACCGCGACACCACGCTCTCCTCACAATGTCCAATATCTTCGCAGTCCACCGCCGAAAGATTATCTTCGGCGGTATAGCAGCTGGTTTGTACTGGATCTCTCCATTTCCTACAAACCCTGATCGCCTCAGCCCAGAAAGCGAAATGGAAATAATCTAGCTGACGGAAAATCCACAACAGGCCTCCTTGTCGTCTCACCGTACGCCTCTTTCCCAAACGTGTTCCACACTCCCGGCGTAGCAAATATTGAGGACCGCTACTCCGCCGGCGGTGGCTCCAGGCATCACACCCCCGGCGCAGCTACCAAGAGGGGAGATCCAGACCAGGTGGTGGGGAACACGATGAATACACAGGGGATAGGGAGTCCGAAGTGGCAGGCGCAGATTGGGGACCAAAAACCTGATGTGAGTGTTTCATGTCCGTGATTGAAGAGGAGGGGTGCAATGTTTGGAAGTCGAAGAGAGTGGATTGTGCTGATCGTTGTGCTCAAACAGCCAAGTACGTTTGACAAAAAGTGGAATGAGGCACATTATGGAGCGGAGAAGGGGAAGTAGAAGAAGCACTGGATGAGCAATTGGCCCCAGGCTGTGAATGGCTGCATACATCGGCGTTAATGAATGGTTGAACGGATCTGGAAGTTGGGAAAATTAACAAAAGGGAGTTGCGTTGCTACAGTAATTCAGATATCGGATGGATATAATAAGAATCATAAGATGCTCACGAAAAACCTCTATCAAAAGAGATTTTGACTTACCGTTCATCCTGATGCCATGATTCTAATAATACTTTCAAGCGCAATAGCATCGAGAGGCCGTAATATACCATGCTGCACATCATTCATAATGGTTCAACGGCGAATCACCCAAGTGAAGCCTCCATTGTAAGACGGGTGTGCATTGCAGTAGCTTCTTCTCGAAAGAAGCCAATCTACTGCTACCGAAAGCAAAGCCTCCTCACATATTGCCGGAGAAATTGGCAACGCTACCTTGTACCCTTCTAGCTCCGATCACCCCGGACAATTCCCTCGAATCGATTCTTAAACCACTTCACTGTCTCGGCTTGGTTGATGCGGTGCGATGCACCAACCTTGGTCTTGCATCGTCGTCGCTTCGCGACACGCTCGCCTGGTCGAGTCCTGTATCCTGGATCAGCATTCTCGTTAATTTTGAAGAAAATCCAGTGTGGCGACCCACATGCAGCAGTAGAAGTCCATTCCGTAGATACCAATTGCCGGGTCATACTTGATCCCCAGATCAATGTGTTCGCTAATACCGAAACCAAAATTGCCAGTCTCGGAGAAGTTCTTCTTCCGTAATTCGTATTCCTTAACCTTCAGGCCACGCTCAAGGATTTCTTCGGCTTTGGGGCCTCGGACTGTGACGTGGACGGCAATTTTTTCGTTACGACGAATACCGAATGTTCGGACTGTGTAGCGGGCTTTGCCTATAGGTGGGTGCAACATTAGAGGGGCTACTGTGGGATTGTTTTCGGCGAAGGTGGAGACGAACTGTAGACGGGCGTTTGACCACTGAGTTGTTCTAGCACTTTGGCAGCACGAGTGAGTCTATCACCAGATTCGCCGACCGAGATATTGAGGACGATTTTCTCGATGCGGAGTTCCCGCATGGGGTTTGCGCTCTTGTCTTTACCGGATTCCGCCTGCCAAACATGCCACAGTCAGCTCATGGATCATCACAATCAGCATATCGGTTGTTTCCTGCTCACCATGGTCATAGAGGGTGGTGATTGCTGTGGGATGTCGCGGTGCCGTTACTCTCTTTTAATATCGAGCGAGGTTGTGGGTACTCTCTAGTCTTAGCGAAAACCCTTAGCGTGACTTTAATTCTAGCTCCAATTGAGCCAGAGCCGCGAAAGACCTTTAACTTCAAGAACACCAGAAGTGCGTTCGAGCTTTCACACCGAAAGCAGAAGTCTAAGACTTCATAAAATCTTTGGACATATACTTGGTCGCATCTGCGGCTACTTGAGCAATCATGGCGAACAAGCAGGGAAAGATGGTAAGTTCTGTCCCAGATGAGCCTTCGCGGCGAAGCTCAAGCTTGACTGAGCAGAGAATACTGACGAATTGATGGCAGCAAAATTTGGTAAGCCCTTGACGTCGATGCCCTTGAGTTTCGAGGAATTAGAAATCTGCCGATTGACTGACCTCACGCTCAGATCAACTATCGGATGAGGGTAACTCTGAACGATGGACGACAGATGACTGGGCAAATGCTAGCATTCGATAAGGTAAGGTCAGCGGATGATGGGGATTGTCACTAGCTAATATGGCCACAGCATATGAATCTTGTCCTTGCCGACACTGAGGAATTCCGTCGGGTAAAGCGCAAGCCCACAAAAGGAGCACAATCAGCACCGGGTAGCTCAACGCCAGCACTCGTTGAGTCAGAGGAGAAGCGTACCCTTGGTCTGACCATCGTCCGTGGCACACACATTGTATCATGCTCAGTAGACGGCCCTCCACCAGCCGACCCGTCTGCACGATTAGGCGTAAGTGCACCAGGAGGTGCTGGCACAGCTCCACCAACAATGGCTGCTGGGCCGGGCATAAGTAGGCCAGCTGGGAGAGGCTTACCGGTTGGCCTGAGTGGGCCCGCTGCTGGTGTTGGCGGGCCTGCACCGCCAGGGGGCTTCCCTGGATTCCCGCCAGGAGGCTTTCCAGGTGGTGGACCACCCGGATTTGCAGGACGCGGAGGGCCACCGGGGGGGCCACGTAAGACTTTCCTCAGCATGCTTTCTTCAGAACGCTTACTAATTGTGGGTTTGCAGCTGGATTTGCTCCACCACCCGGCTTTCCTGGGGGTCCACGTAAGTTTCACTATCAAGTTGTTTTTACATTGTTCCATAACGACTGACAAACTTGTAGCTCAAGGATTCCAACCGCCTCCGGGCTTTCAGCCTCCACCTGGGGGAGGTCGAGGATTCCCACCACCTAGTTTCCCTGGTAGATGATCCTTTCATGGCTGGGTAGGGGATGAATGTGTCATGTTCTTAAATCTAAAGACACTTCCATACAACTCAATGGACAACACTGAATGCATAAGAGCGGCTCTTCTGAGTGGGAGTTATTCAAACAGCGGCGTTTGGGAAGGCGGTTTAGTCATATACCACAAAAGCATCCCGCCTGCCTAATCACATAACATACGGATTTTAACTACCTGAATTATGCTGAATCTCCTGCAAAAACATTGTACGACCTAGAATTACAGACGTAGAACCACAGATTCTCTGACCGAGAAGTGCAAGCACGTGCCCCCCCAAGCACATCTCAGCCCTACAAGCAAGCGACTCACCAATCCGCCGACGAACGCCGACTGATCCAAGCTCCGGACGCTCGGGACTAACCACCTCTTACCTCCACTCTCGACATGGCGGCAGCAATAGGGGCGCTCAATGCGAAGATACGCTCGCAGCCGGTGCTGAACTATGTCTTCTCCACCCGTACGTTTATTTCCGCCCCTCTCCTACACAGTACAGCTGGGCCGGGGCACAGCGATAGCTTTTGAAAACAGATTTCTGGGGCCCAGTCTCCAACTTCGGTATCCCCATCGCCGCGGTCATGGACACGCAAAAGGATCCGGAAATGTGCGTCCCATCGCTTTCCCTATCTTTCATCTGTCTGCCCACCCCCACCCCACAAAATCCCTCACTTGCTCAATCCACCGCACTGGCTCACTCAACCCCTCCGACCCCTCTCGATCCTCCGAGTACAATTAACCCTTCGATTCCACAAATAGCATCTCCGGCCGCATGACCGGCGCTCTGACGCTCTACTCCGCGACCTTTATGCGCTATGCGTTTGCGGTGACGCCGAGGAACTACCTGCTTTTTGCGTGTCATTTTGTGAATATGGGAGCGCAGATCACGCAGGGGGCGAGGTATCTGTCATACTGGAAGTGAGTTGTGTTTTCTTATGTGAGGGAGGCAGGGATATGTTTCATAAGGAAAGGTTCAGCGGAGGAAGAGAAGGCGAAGCGTCACTCATTCCCCACCTCCCCACTTTCCGCTTCACAGCCCCTATGCTCAACCAACCAACCCCCCGCTGACCCATCCGACCCAACACAGTTACGGCGGCCGCGAACAAACCCTCCAAGAACAGGCAATAGCCAGCGGAGGACAGCTACTGGGCGAGGCGAAGGAGGGCCTGGGGACTGTGGAAGCGAAGGGGCGGGAGGTGATGCGGGAAGGAAGGGAGATGGTGGAGAAGGTTGGGAGGGGGGTGGGGAAGTAAGGGGATAGGGGTTGGGTGGGAGGTGGGAAATTGGGGGATATACATCTGCATTGAGAGGTGATTCTAGATGCGCCGGAATATTGCGCCACAGGAATTTTTCAGAGCCATGTCTATTTCGAGTTGTTACACTTTGGAAACGACAACCGCCCATCTCCAAACGCTTCTACCCTCACCACCAACCTCCGAGCCCCCGCCACCAACTTATCCGTCAGACCGCCCACCAAGCCCCGTGCTGTTATTTCCATTCTACAAACGCCCTCTTCCAATCCTCCTTATACCACATACACTAACATCAGATACAAGTCAGTGACTCCACCCTTCCTAAAATCTCGACAGGACTGCCAGTGCGTTTCAGACATGTCAGAATGAGCGTATTTGGTTTTTTGGAGTTAGAAAGGTGATAGAATGACTTCTTGGGGTAGATGGCCTGATATTGCTTTTCCCCTGCTTACGAAGTAATAGTAACGTGCGAGTGACAGAGGAAGAGCAATATTGGCCGACAGGTGAAGATACTGCATGCCCACCATGAAAGGGTTGGCAGCTGTGTGAAGTCTCGGTTGTGCAGTGATGACTTCTTCCTATGGGCTTCACGGGCAATGTCGTTCGCTCTTGCGCTGCCTGAGCAAACCTGGTTCTTCTCCTCCTCTTCACTCCGCTTCAAGGCACAGCAGCGCGCAAAGTGACGAAGGTAAGAGTAAAGTTAGGCCGTTAGATAGAGCTATTGCAATTCGAAATAAGAGTATTGTATTTATGCGAAAGCACTTTTGAGTGGAATATTGTTATCCTCTGGGATTCATACTCATCCTCGGAATAAGGTATCTATACCTATACAAAGCCACCCTCTTGAGTGTGATATCCTCTTCCTTTGTGATTCACGTATTGCCTTCTTCACTCTTGCTTCTCACTCTTGTTACGTCTTCTCGTGTAAAAGTTCTGTTCGTTTGGCATTCATTTGCCATACTGTCCACTCTTATCTACTGTGCCTGAGCAAGCCGCAGTGATAACGACCAATTCACTTTGCTTTCCCGCCCTCGTTGACTCGATCTCTAGCCAGAAAAGGCTAGGTAGATTGGCACCTAGGTATATATAGTAGTCGACGTTTCTCTCCGTTCCTCCACATTGATACCTTTACGGCAGAATACAAGTCCAATCAATCTCCAAAGTCTACTTCGAGACCTTCTATTACTAGATAGAGCCCAGTCGTATACATTGATAATGGAATGCAAAGTCGATGATTATGGGGAGAACCGGAAGAGCTACAGGTCCTCCCAGGTAGAGCTAGGGCCAATTAGTGAATGGACGATGGATGATGGTCAGAACGAGGCCCGTTTTTGGCTTTATGTGATACCAAAAATCAAAGTATCGTCTCTCAAGCTACCAACGCTCCCAGAGAATCCGGATGTTGATGGTGCCAAGTGGATTTTGATGAAAACAGGCACTGAATCCGAAGCGTTGGCGGAGATGCAAAGGATCATCGAAACAAAGTTGAAGCAATCTCGAGATGTCGCCAATATCGTGACAGATCTAGTAGATTGCATAGAGGAACACGACGACAAATGGATATATCTCTCAGGCTTGATCGTCCAGGACAAATCAATGAAGGTAAAGGGCTTGATCCGGGAAGGACGCTCGGATCTAGCCATACAACAATCTGCGAGAGATCCAACGTTGGCAGATTGCATCGACGCAGACGGACGAAGCTGCACGGAGGTGGCAGCGCGCTTCGGAGACTTGAAAGTCCTAAGAGCATTGCTTGCCCAAGACCCTCTCCGCATCAACAAGAAATCAGCTGATTCACACAATCTCCTGCATCATGCAGCTCGGAGAAACCACCCCAATGTCGACGTGATTGACTTTCTATGTTCACATGAAGTAGGACGTCTTGCGGGGCAAAGAAACCTTGAGGGTATGACCCCACTCCAGATCGCTCTCGTGAGAGGTGTCCTCGAAAACGTGAAGTGCCTTCTTCCCTACACAAAGCTGCACTTGGTGGCACCTAGTTCCGGAAAAGGCAGACCGGCGACATGTACGGCGATCGATTCGCTACGAGGATTTTCTGACGAGCGACTTTGTCATATTCTCAAACTTCTATTAGAAATTGTTCCGGTCGATGCGCAAGACGATCAAGGTTGGACAGCACTTCGCTGCGCTGCTGAGTATGGTGAGGAGTGCACTTGGGAGCTTTTACTTAGAGGCTATCGGGCAGACCCTAATATACGCGATTTTCATGGAAGCACAGCGATCACAGGGGCTTGCGAAAAGCTTCCGCTTTCGTATTTGGAAGTGCTAGAGAAAGAATCCCAGACGGTCATAGATTGGTGGTCGATTGATGATGATGGCGACACTCCGTTATCTCTTGCACAAAGGAACAAAGATCCAGAAGTAGTAAAATTTGTGGCGACCAAAACCATAGAGCCGAATGCGTTGGAGGCACTAGAGTTCTTCTGGTATGATCCTGTCATCTGCGCAGACATTCATACCTCCTTGGAAAATTACGATGTTGCGATCATGCTGCTCGAGCAAGCTGGTCCATATGAGGACTGGAAAATGGAAGCTCTGAGATTCCACAAGACTGGGCGACTGAAATTGAAGACCAACGCTCCGGAGGCTGCAGAGGCGCTATTGAAACAATCACTAGCATTGTACGACACGCGCAATCCAAAGTATCATGGTTGTGATTCTTGGACTGTGGCCTGCATTCATACAACCCTGGCAAAAGCATTCATGATGCAGAGTAGGTTCTCAGACGCCCTGGAGTCGATTAACACTGCCCTTAGCACTGAGTGGCGCCCCCATGAGAAGAGGATATTGCTTGGCCTCCAAATCCGAGCCAAGCAAGCAAGCGCTACAGCGAAACACGAGAGGCATATCTAGCAGCCGGGTTTGCAGATATGTCGCTTGCGTCCACGAGGCCATCAGATAACTGAGAAGGTTCATCAGTTTGGTTCTGGGTGTTCAGGTTGACGCCTTTGGGTTTAGTTATTACAACCATCAGACCTAGAAACCACCAACATTTCGAGAGGTCGATATTCTTGATTCGAATATCTAGTATATATTGCTTGCCCGAATGCTGAAAACAAGTCGAACGTCTATCTGGAGCCTGCGAGCGGTCGGTGCATTTTGTTTTGAGACAACAGATTTCTGTTTAGCTATTTATACTAGCCAAGCCTTATAGTATGAGTACTTCATAGTTGTCTGCAAGGACGATATGTGATTTTCTTCTTGCCGTGAAAGCCAGATCGTACAGTATGAGACGGCTGACTTTCTGACTGAAAAGTGTAGAACGTCCAGTAGGTTAGATGCTATCTGATTGAATCTATATAAGGAGGTTCCCAACCATGTCTTGTTGACTGGCGCTTTCGAGGGCCGAGAGATCTCTGTTCATCTTCTCAATAATTCTATGCACAGAACTGGTAATTACCTCATGCGATTTGCCTCTCAGAGTCTCCGCGTCCCAGAAATACCATTCACCACGAAGAGATGGGAGCTCTGCTGCAGATGCTAGATGATTGATCCAGCGGAGATCAGTTATGCTTCTGTTGATACATAATGCTTTACGATGCACAGACACAAAGCTTTCTGACACCCTGGCCAAGAAGTCTCCCTGAGCTCGAAGCTGTTGCAGTATCGCAAGTGGCACATCTTATACGCCGAGACGACATTCCTTTCAGTTTCCACAAACATGTCGAAATCTCTTGAAGGATTCTCGCACAATCAAGAGAGAACAAAGAATGGACTATTCGGTCTGTTACTCGCAGATGCGGGCATATGCTCACATTAAGTGAGCTCAGGGCTGCCACAACATTTCCCTCGCAAAGTGGTATCTCGTTGTTGATGTAGATGATAGGCCGCCACTGCCGCACATTGGTTGGAAGTAATGGACACATAATGATCTGAATCCCTGCACCGCTCCAAGATCGCTGGAAGTTCCAAACCGTTGGAGCTGACGCCTGTGGGCCGCTAGAAGTAGTCTTTTATAGCTTTAATTTGATTAACGTCCAGAATTTTATGCGGGCATATCCACAATCTCCCTTCGCTACCCCGACATTTCCGTTCAGACGATGGTGCACAACGGGCTTCACGAGGGAAAAGCGCGGGTTCGTGGGTTGTAACATAGGCGCTGCAGACCAATATTTCTCCTAGAAATTTGCGGTCTCGGTCAAGCCTGTAAAGGAGTTCCAGCCACTCTGAGCGAACCATATCTCGATTGATTGCAAGTTGACTTGATCTGAGGATATGTTTGAGCTTGAAACTACAACTGCGATAGAAAGTCTTGTAAGTGTAACTTAGCACGAGCACACTGCTTGGCGGTAAAATTTCGGCAATGTGGATGATAAGCTCTGTTGGAAGAGTGCCCAACCTGGAAGTCCACAACAGCCACTTTGTTCGAAGAGCACATGCTACGATAGTCAAACCGGAAGAAGTTGACCATTTGCGAAGGAAGTAATATGTATACTAGTACAAGACCGACAAAAAGCCAGAGCACCAGTGGAGTAGTATCTCTTCAGTGTCGTAGATCATGTTTCGTGCTTGAGGTTCAAAATAGACCCAAGAGAAACAATAGAAGTGGTTCGGTTATGGAGAAAATACGGACATAGACCGAGCTTGCCCTATATGAACAGACCGCATGTGACTGGGAATTTATTTAAGAACCGGTCGAATCATCGCTGTAAAACATGCGCAACACTTGGCATCATCTGCTCTCTGCGATAGCCATAACATTGGGTTGTCTTACCACATAAGCCAAGTGCTGTCCTTTAAGCCAAAAACTATAGCACCATAGCCGCATTGTAAACTGCTATGTCCATAACTCCATGCGTAAACTCATTACGGGTTGATCATGATACGCTCGATGCTTTCGCCTAGAGCACCAACTTTGCATAGACAGTTCGACATGCAGACCGTCTAACTCAAGTAACCTTCGCGTTGTATCTGGGCCCATCTGTTTCTTGCTACCTGAGCTTCAGCCGAGTTCAATTCTATGTGCTCAATCACTTCAGGTCCTTTCCGTTTCCTATCGCGCATGACATAGAACGCCATAGCGGCATGGCAAGCGTATAAGGAGGCCGAAAGAAGACCAAATGCGACCATTAGGTCCCAGACAGGTCTGCTTGGCCCATCACTTACGCCCCTAAGCCCCTTCGGACATTCAACATTAAGAAAAGCTTGTGTGGTGGATATATTAGAGGTACAGCTGACAAGCCAGAGTAGTGAATTCAGAAGAAAACATATGGCGAGAATGCTAGAGAAAGTGAGCGCCAGGCCGGGTGGGTTTCGACGCGTCAAAAGATGCAGATGTAAAGACGTTGGTGCGTTGAAAAAGGCGATGCCGGGGAGAAGGAGGGTTTGAAAAACCACACCACTACCGTAGATTAGTAAACGAATGAATGGGGAAGTAGGGCGACTTACACGGAGAGGCTTTTCACTGTCGATAGCCAGGCGGCGCCAATGCCCGCTTGGACCATGCTCAGGATGAGAATGTTGAAGACCAGGAAGGGCGCAAAGCCAGTGACACGAGAAGCTTCTGACCAGCGCGTGTCTCCCTTCAAGGAGAAGTCATGGTATTTCAAAGTGCTGACCATGGTTAGATGGATGCTGGAGCTGGAGCTGGAGCTGGAGCTGGAAGAGAGTAGAGCAATCGAAGCATTACGAAGTAAGATTGAAGATGCCTAGAAGATGAGGGGTGGGGGTCATATAAGTAATCAAGGCGCAGCGAGAACTACGGAGTACAGTAATACTCGTACTTTATAGCTGGGTCAATTGCTGCCGAACTGCATGCGGCGCGATTTAGGTTGCACTCATTGAGACGACCATCATATCGCCAAACCTCACAAACCCCTACCCAGTATGGGTACGAGTATTCGACCTACTGTACAACCTACATTATGAACGACCAGCACTCCAGCGAAGAAGGCGGCTTTGGCGGTAGCAATAAGTCAGGTAAGTCAGTAAAGTACGGGCGAAGCTGAACGCATGATAGGGCCGCAGGACATGTGCAGAACATGTCTGGAGGCGGTCATCAGGCAATGGGAGGACAGCAGTCTGGTAAGGAGTCAGAACAGGAGGACCCCATGGGCCCCACGGGCAACCAAGTCGAGGTGCTTGTTTGTTGTTCGAACCCTCATTGCACAGTCTTTCCCTATCAAGAAATTCAAGTGAAGTTACATTATGACAGAGTACTGATGAGTATTCTCTGGGGGTAAAAGACGTCAATGAAATGGAAAGCAAAGAGGGAATCCAAGGAGTAATGACGGAGCGATCGACAGGCAAGTTGATCAAGAGGTCAACAAAGAATCGTAATGGTTGGAGCAAAAGCTGAAGTTATCAGGATAATGTGAGCTATGGTGACAAAAGGCGAATCTGCTTGTATATTATCAAAGTCATAAATCGTCCACCAGCCTTCACATTCCAATGTTCCATGATTTCATTGCATTTGGAATGATTCTAACAACAGGTGAGTGACCATAAAGCTACTTTAAAGAAGACCTAGCTTCCATGGTACTCAGTCCATGCAATCCGGCGTTGAACATCGCTGACATCGTAAGATTGTTCATAGATCTCTCGAATGGTGCTCGTAAATATATGGAAGCATCAAGAGTTCGACCTTGGAAGCTGTTAAATGTACAGCCAATCATTGCGGCCCTCCCCACGGAGCGAGAGGGAAGCGCCGCACCCAAGATCAACAGTTGTGACTTTCACTCTCCATTCTACTTGACGATTTCCGTGGGTCATGGAGACTCCCCCTTTGCGGAGGTTAGTCTGCTCGCAGGAACGCTTTTATTGAGAATGTTGGTTTTTGCGTTGTTCATATGGAAGGAAGAGAGGATCTGATGGTGCCGATTTTGATATTGAGGGTAATTTTGGTTACGGCTAATGGTAAAACTCGGTAATAACCGGTAAAACTGCGTCATTGGCCCCTCGGGCTCTGAGTGTAAGGTAATCATACAAACATTGTGGAACGACAATGCAGCAATTTTTTGTTGCAAGTTGAGAATTGTTGCTGACATAAAATCAATTGAAGCTGTAGTCCTTTTTTATTCCTTGCGAAGCAACTGTGCATTTTATCTTTTCTTCCGTTCCAGATGTCTTCCGGAGGGCAGCAAAAGACTGGTGAGTGAGCCATGGTTGCGCCGGACGTCACCTTGCCTTGGGGAATTGTGGCTGACATGTTTGTTGTCTCACATCTAGCCATTCTCTCCGTCTACAATAAGACCGGACTACTAGATCTAGCAAAAGGGCTGATCAAGCACAACATACGACTGTTGGCGTCCGGAGGAACTGCAAAATTGATTAGGGAAGCAGGATTCGACGTGGAGTGAGTGCAGATCCAAAATCTTAGTAGGATTGAGGGTAGGTACTGAGATTTGGGTCCGTGGGTAGGGATGTATCAGCTATCACCCATGCGCCAGAAATGCTGTCAGGCAGGGTCAAGACCCTTCATCCTGCAGTCCACGCCGGAATTCTTGCACGAGACCTTGCATCGGACGAAAAGGACCTAGCGGAGCAGAATATCAACAAAGTAGACTATGTGGTCTGTAACCTGTACCCATTCAAGGACACCATTGCGAAGATAAACGTTACTATCCCAGAGGCTGTGGAGGAAATCGATGTGGGAGGAGTAACACTCATCCGAGCTGCCGCAAAGAACCACTTTAGAGTCACGATCCTGAGCGATCCAGAAGACTATCCCGAATTCTTGCAAGAATTGAGCAAAGGAGAAGTCACCTCAAGGAGTCGGCAACTGTACGCCCTAAAGGCCTTTGAGCACACCGCAGACTACGACGCCGCAATCGCAGACTTCTTCCGCAAAAAGTACGCTGGCGATGGCATCAAACATCTCTCCCTCCGCTACGGGGCAAACCCGCACCAGAAACCCGCCTCCGCATTCGTCAAATCCGGCCAACTTCCTTTCAAAGTCCTCTGCGGCTCCCCCGGCTACATTAATCTCCTAGACTCGCTCAATGCCTGGCCTTTGGTAAAAGAACTGAAAGAAGCCCTTAACCTCCCCGCCGCAGCAAGCTTCAAGCACGTTTCGCCCGCCGGCGCCGCCATCGGCGTGCCCATGAATGACAAAGAACGCCACGTCTGCATGGTCGACGACATCGAGGGCCTCGAGACTTCCGGCCTAGCGCAAGCCTACGCCCGTGCCCGCGGTGCGGACAGGATGTCAAGTTTCGGGGACATCATCGCCCTATCCGACACAGTCGATGTCCCGACCGCCAAAATTATCTCCCGCGAAGTCTCCGACGGCGTCATCGCGCCCGCATATTCGCCCGAAGCTCTAGAGATCCTCTCGAAGAAAAAAGGCGGGAAATACATGATATTGCAAATCGACCCCTCGTACACCCCTCCCCCCACCGAAACCCGCACGGTCCACGGCGTCCAGCTCCAACAGCATCGCAACGACGTCTCCATTGCCCCCGCTTCCACCTTCTCCGCCATCATCACCCCAAAAGACAGCCCCCCGCTTCCCTCTTCCGCCCTCCGCGATCTCACCGTCGCGACTATCGCGCTCAAATACACGCAGTCGAATTCCGTCTGCTACGCCCTGAACGGGCAAGTTATCGGCCTCGGCGCCGGCCAGCAGAGCCGTATTCACTGCACGAGACTGGCGGGCGACAAGGCGGATAATTGGTGGATGCGGTTTCATGAGCGGGCGCTGGGCCTACGGTGGAAGAAGGGCGCGAAGAGACCGGATAAGAGCAATGCGATTGATATGCTGTGCAGCGGGCAAACGCCCCGATCCGCCATGGAAAAGGAAGACTACGAGCGCAATTTTGAGGAAGTCCCCACTCCATTCACAGCCGAGGAGCGGGATGCATGGCTCAAGCAATTGAAAGACGTTGTCGTGTCCAGCGACGCTTTCGTAAGCCCCCCCTTTCCCCTTTCCCCTTTCCCCTTTCCCCGTTCCCATTTCCCCTTTCCCCGTTCCCCATTCTTACTTCACCTTTCCCAGCATTCTCACACCTACAATATCTACTACCCCATTGACTAACCAGCCCGAAACACCACCAGTTCCCCTTTACGGACAACATCCACCGCGCCGCCCGCTCCGGCGTGCGGTACATTGCAGCGCCGACGGGGAGTCAGAACGACCAGGCGGTGTTTAACGCGGCGCAGGGCTTAGGAATTACGTTTATAGAGCAGAGTGTTAGGTTGTTCCATCATTAGATGGAGTGGGTCGAAGGATGGGGGTGGTTGGGGAAACGGGTTTCAAGCGGGAGTGATGAGGATAGGGGATTGATGGAAATGAAGAATGTGAATGTGTTGAGATAGTCAGACTACTCAACTACGTCCCTTCCCAAAACACAATCTATACCAAAGCTCAAGGACCATCGGGGTATTCGGACTATAAATCCTTTCCATCCCATCCTACGAGATGCAGAGCAGCGCAGAGCAGAGATTCCAACCACACAATCGCCGATGAGTCCCCTACGAGATACTCCCCCTCCTCCCCAGCCCCCCAACCGCCAACCTCCTCCCAATATTCCCAAAACACACGCAACTACAAAACAGCACACTCGCAATCCACGTCCCTACCCCAACAATCTCATTACTAACAAACCCCTCATACCCCACTCTTTCATACGACATATTCACCGCAGCCGCAGCGGCGCCGGCATAAGGCGAGGGCGCAGCAGCAGGGGGGGCAGGAACCATGTCCGGATTCAGGCCGAGGAGGACAGCGGTGCCGGCGATGCCGACGAGGGCGGAGAGTAGGAAGCCTGGTTTGGAACGGTCGACTAGGTACCAGAGCACTGGGTTGACGAGGGCGAGGGTGAGGGAGACTTGGAGGGTGGATTGCCAGGGGAGTTTGCGCTTGAGAGGGAAGGGGTTAGCTGGATATGAACGATGAGGGATGGATTTTAAAAGGGGGGGGGCCGGGGTGACGGGAGGGCCTTACGATGGCGAATGCAATGCCAATAAATGCGCCTATGCTGCGGACGACGGGGTTCCAGTCTGCACCTAGGTCGCTTCCTGGCGAGGAGAGGGGATTCTCGTCATCTTCGGCGCTGGTTCTGGACTCTTTTGGTTGTTTCTTGGGGACTGTGGTATCCGTGTCTTTGCCCAAAGCCTCGTCCCAGAGTATATCGACCCATGGGAGCAAACTTCCCAGTAGAATACCAGCAACGCCCCAGGATGTCAAATATCGCCACGAGTAGCCCTCAATGCCTTCCATCTTCACCGGTGCCACCTGTTGGGTGTCATGCAGTTGTGTGGTGATAAGCCCGTATGCTACGCCGAAGAAGAAAAGCAGTATTGTCCGCAGCGTAAGTGGCATGACACGGTCGCGATAGATGTGAGGATGATGGTGGGAGGATGGTGATCTCTGTAGCTTAGGCTGAGGAAATGCACCAATACTGGGTACTTTCAAGTTGTCGGCATTGGTACGTGAGGAGGGTGTCTGAGCACCGGTACCCCAGGGAGTCACCGGAGCATTCTCATTACCATAGGGGGAGTATATTCCGTAGAGAGTTGAGGAGGTGAGATTGAGGATGGAACGTGTCCTGCTCGCATTTTTGTCGCCGTCTGCTTCCGCTTCGAGGCGGGAGTAGTCGCTGGAGGTTCGAGAGGGCGTTGGCGGGGCTGAGGAGCCGGTCGAGGTCGGTGTGAGCTGAAAGGAGCGGCGCGGTTCAGGGCGGAGCAACGGTGGGGAGTTCATCATTGCTGGGGATTTACGTGTTGGAAGGTCGGTAGGTAGGTATATTGCCTGTCTCTCTGGGAGCATATAATTATATGGATATAGCTGTTATCCCCTTCACGGGAATTGGGGATCATGAATGATGCGATGAAAAAGCTTGAGCTTGCAATGATATATAGTCCAAGTGCGTTGAAGACAGTAGAGAGTAGAGAGATAGAGATAGAGAGTTGGTCGGTGTAAGTGTTGGGTATTATCGTTCGTATTCGGGATGAGGAGAGGGGGAATGCATGCTTAGTAAGGGTTGAGAGGTACGAGTATTCCGTACAGTAGGTACGGAATAGAGACTTCTCCAGCTGGAGAGATTGAAAAAGCTGCTGACAGCGCAAAGTTGTTGGGGCATGTGATGGTCCGCCGTCCCTCCAAGCATAAGCATGTGAAAATGACTGCAACGAAGAATCCCCCCCCTGCAGTTCCTCAACCGCCAAACACCCCCCCCGCCAGTTGCTGGAATACAGTAATTCAAAATTGAATATAAACACTCGAAATGTGAGGTAGGTAGATTGACTTTGTGTGAGACTTCTACTCTGTACAATGTTCGAAAAGTCCTTGAGCCTTCAGCTCTCCCTAGTCTGTAATGTTGGAATGTAATCCAAATCGGCCCGTGGGGAACCCTGTGTCCTACAGCAGAGCACGATTCTATGTACTCCTCCGTGACCGGTTCCTGATTCCCCTATCCTAACCGTAATAACCATAGCACCTAATCCTCAATCATCGCATCTTCCTCACTCAAGTCTTCCCCTTCTCCCTCACTGTCTTCCAGTCCACTGTCATCATCTGTCATCTGATCGTCATCCCGACTCTCTCCAAGCAAATCCAGATCCAGATCATCCAGACCCTCCTCATGCCTTTCCCCATCCCGGCTTCGGTCCACCCGCGTGCCTTGGTTGTCGCTGTGCTTGAGGCGCTTCCTTGACATACGTTCCGCAGTTTCCTCGTCCTCGCCGTAGCCCTTCGCTTTCCTCTTTCGCCGTCGATAGCCCTGGACGAGCCCCCCTAAAGTCCCTCCCACCTCGTCCCGAGCTAGTCTTCTGATAGCGCGGTCGATTGACTTCTTTTGGCTCAATGCTTCTGCGCCGAAATCCTCCGTCTCGTCTGGATTTGGTAGTAAACCACCAGGACCCCAAGTACGCTCGGCACGCTCATCTTCGGTATCGTAATCGTCTGGTAAGTCCTTGATACGCTTCATCGCAGTAAAACCGAACGAGCTACTTTCTGCTCTCTTTCTTCTACGGGCTATGCTATGTTCCACAGAAATTTGCTGGTGTAGGATATGGTCGATACGCATCTTCCTGTTCATATTCACCGCTTTCTGGTGCGAAGTTTCTGGGCGGGGACGCCGCTGGCTTGCGTTATTGGGGTTACCCGTATGAAGGACTGGATGGCTTAGGCCGGGTGGTGCCGCAGGTGACAAATTCGGGATATGGTCCATGCGCGTCTTGAAGATTATACGTTGAGGATTCGATGACTCGTGTCTATCTCCTACATGACGTCCAGTGTCATGGCGTATGATAGGAGAAGACTCGTCGATTTTGCCGTTCATAGTAACTTCTTTACCTTCATAGCCATCTTCCATCGGCTTTGACGGCACGACAACCATAGGTGGAGGCGATGGTGTATGATCGGTATCTGAAAGAAGAAGTGGCCCACCTTCATCAACCGTAGAATTTTGGCCTAGGCGTAGATTAGCTTTGTTGGAATAGGAAATTTGCGAACGGAAGAATATATGTGAAAGATGCTTCGGGTTGTCAACTCAACTACCACTATTAATCAAAAGTGTTCAAAGCATAACCGACTTCAGTAGCGCCCGGACCTAGCGGTTATGCTTCAAACACTTTTAACAAGTAGTGGTGAACGTCGCTTGTCTGAATACGTACCCTTTTTGCCTCTCTTCGTAGGTGGCCCAACTGTTTCATCTTCTTCCAAGATACGTTTCCTTTCTTGTCTCTTCATCTCCCCGTACGCCTTTTCTGACTCTGTATCCACATTCTCTGCGTTTGCTTGCTCCTCCGTCAGATGTTCGAAAGGAGGAACCTTTAAAGGTAGCCCACCGGTAGCATCTCCATGCTGCCCTCGGCCAAATGGGTTGTTCTCCGCTGCTTGGCCCGAGAAATCACTCTCTAAATAATACCAGATGAGCCAGAGGAAGGCCTTTGCCCTACTCCGACTGCTCAAGGTACCTCGCATGACCAAATCGAAGAAATCTCTTGGCGGAAAGAAGTGGGTTTCCGATATTTTAGGGGCGTACTGGGAGAGCACGAATATGAGATTAACGGGATTGGTTCGAGGAACTGGGAACGCCTTTATTTTTTCGATTGTGCTGGGTTGGTGCATGTCTTCAGAGGCACCTTTGAGTATCGACTTTAGTCGAGGTGCATCCTGCAACTGTTTGTATGCGTTTGGGTCCTGGTGAGCTTGTAAGGAGGGAATGGAATGATATGTTCGAAGTTGAGCACGCATTTCAGGGAAGACTAAGCTCAGTTAGCGGAGTAAATGATTCCGCCCATTCAGGGGTCCCTTACAGTTAAGAGTAGTGTTCATTCTACCAACATTGACTAACAAGCAAACCATTGCCATGTTCAGAGCAGCTGTTCGGTCCGTCGTGAGCTTGTCCTTGAGTATTCTGCTCGTCTTACTGCTTCTGGCCATTGCATCTATATATATGTCCGCAAATGTATAACCCCTCGATCCATCTGAAGCCATTGTAAATACAGGCGTCTTGTCTTCGAAGACGCAACGTAGAAAGGCGAACTGTATGTCTCTTCTCCATAGCGGAATGCCATCTTCCTTCTTTAAATGCCTGATCTTATTTCCTGAGTACACAGAGCCAATGGTGCCATTGGCATTACGTCGAGTGTGCGCGACAGTCATGGTGTGTGAGGGATTGACCTCAGCTGCTCGGGTGTAGGAGTCATTCTGAACGCTGGTTTCGTCCTCCGCCTGTTCTTTCCCGCCCTCTTGTATCCAGATCATTCCGCCCTTCGGCGCAGTACCAGATTTTGTAACCACAGGTGTTCCTGGTGGGCGACGGTATCTTGGTGCAGGTTCTGCAGCAGCAAGTACATGCTGCAAGCTTTGTCTCGGATCTGGTTCGTCGGTCCGGATGGGCGAAGAGATAGAGGCAGCATGCCGCCTTCCTCGAGATTCAACTTCCATTTCAGAGTTGGAGAATACGGGGCTGGACGATTGCGGATCGAACAAAGCGCTGCGCTCTTTGAGTGGCGGACTATGCACGGACTCGAGAGTTGCGGTCATGATCTTTATGGACAATATCCCAAAGTCGTCATCCTTGCTGGCAGCTGTTGCACTGTGGCAGGCAAGCTTTTGCCCAAGGTTGGGGGGGTAATGGTCATCTGCCGTGACGATACTCCACCTAGAGAAACGACTCTGTGCATAACCATTTGTAGGTCATGTTGGATGGATGCGCTCATCAGGGCCGGATTGACTTGGTGCCGGGATTCCAGATAAAGCATCGTGAGAATCTTGGCCCGAGCGCCGACAATTAGCGTGATTTGAGAGCCTCACGTCGTGGATTACACGGTACACCAGTTTGAGCTCCAAGCAGCAAGGTGCCACAGTCATGTTGCGACGCTCCACGGTCACGATCACATCTTGAACAGTTGGGAAGCTAGATAAATGCAAATTTGTATTGCTGATCGAGCTACGAAATCCGATACAGCTTTTTCGGGGGTAATTCCCAAGCCCTAGATCATCGAATCCTATGATTGTCTGGCTTAGCGACATGCTGCCTGCTGTCTATAAGCCTTCACAGGCATCGCCGGCTGCTCAAAGTACGGCTGAGAGCGTTTCCCAAACATCAAACATGACTGTGCGCTCATAACCGAGCAACACTGGGTATGCCCATCATGAACGCCAATCGCAGATGCCGTCTATCGCTAATAAAGTCGTCAAAACACCTAGCCCTCCGTAGGCTCGAAGGACTTCATCTAGATGTGTTAGACTTAATAAAGGATTATGGTGATCGAAGGCTAGAGGTGTCGCTTTTAGACCGCAAAGCTTAGTTAGAATAAACCAAGCCGAAAGAAAGCACGTTGGATATCGCTCTGAAAGGGATAGAAATCTATGAGGATGCCGTATTGTTCGTTTTTCGCGGATACGCCAGAGACTCGATATGGTGCCACCACGATTGTGGCAAGATGTGCATATGATGAAACGCCCGCATTGGCGACGATGCCAATCTACCAGCTTCCGAGAGCCCTCTTTAATCCCATGAGAGTAAAGTCATGCCGGATGTGTGAGGCCAGTTGCGAACCCGGGTATAAGCCGACAAGATCTAAGATATGCAAATCGACGAGAGCGCCTTCCTTGCCGCATGAAGACGATCACGAAGGCCAGAACGAGGTCCCAGAAGTCCGAGAGCGAATTGTTTGATATGCCGTCGAAGATGAGTGAAAATGAATTTATTGAAATGCGACCTGGAGAACTTGAAGAATTGCAAGGCTGAGGGAAGAATGTGTAAGTGGGATTCGTGAGGTTGTTTGTCTGACTCGGCAGAACAGGATACCTGGTGTTGTCGGTGTGGAAGAATTGCTTTCGGTATATGAAGCTCCATCAAAGCCATATCGATGAAGCTTCAAGACATTCACCACCAGGAAGATTGGCCTCCGGGTCCAGATGGATTGCCATAACTGCCCCCGAAGCCTCCTCCATAGCCTCCACCACCTCCATAAGCTGGAGCGGCACCACCGTAGCCGCCTGTGACTAGTTAGCGGTGAAGAGCAAAAAGCGTTAATGGGTATCTTACCGCCATAGCCGCCGGCTGGAGGGCCACCAAACCCACCTCCACCATATCCAGAACCACCCATACCGCCTCCACCCATCTTACGGAAGTCACGAGTGGTACTACTGCCACGCCCACGGCCTCCACCTCCGGAACGGCCACCACGTCCACTGCTGCCGCCAAAGCCGGCACCTTCACGTGCGACGTTCTCCAAGAAGGGGGGAACTTCCTGGTGGGCCTCCTTAAGAAGCTCAAGAAGATCTCGAACAATGCCGCGATTGCCACGGTTGAAGAACGCAGTCGACATGCCAGTGTTGCCAGCACGTCCAGTACGACCAATGCGATGCACGTAGTCATCAATATCAGTTGGGAGATCATAGTTGACAACATGGGTGACATTGGGGATATCCAAACCTCGAGCAGCGACCGCAGTAGCGACCAAGATAGGGCAGCGCCCGTTACGGAACATTTCGAGAGCACGCTCGCGCTCACGCTGCGTGCGGTCACCATGAATCGATGTCGCGGGGAAAGACTGATTAATGAGAAAGTCTGACAGCGAATCAGCCATTCGCTTAGTCTCGACGAAGATCAAAGTAAGGCCAGCTCCATGAGTGTGAAGGATGTCAAGTAGGACTGAACGTTTATCGGGGTCCTCAACGTATTCGACTTTCTGTGTAATGTTCTCGGAAGTTGAGCCTACACGACCGACCGAAAGGAAAACGTAGTCCTTAAGGAAGTCTCTAGCGAGCATCTGAATGTCACGGGGGAACGTAGCCGAAAACATGAGGGTTTGACGACCTTGAACACCGGGCATATCTTCTCCTTCGACGATACGACGAATCTGCGGCTCAAAACCCATGTCCAACATACGATCTGCTTCGTCGAGAACCAGGTATTTAATGTTCGCAAGAGAAATACGACCACGCTCAATAAGATCGACAAGACGACCTGGCGTAGCAACAAGAAGATCACATCCTCGCTCCATGGAACGTAGCTGAGATCCGATGTCGGCTCCTCCATAAACCACGCAAGGGCGGACCCAGGACCGATAAGCGAATTTTCGAGCCTCGTCATAAATCTGAGACACCAATTCACGAGTGGGAGCCAAGATTAAGGATGTAGGTAAGGCTTTCCGCGAACGATAACCCATACCACTAGCTCCCTGTGAAGCCACGCTCGACGGGCCGTTGATGAAGGCCTGAGATAGTATGGGGAAAAGAAAGCCACCAGTCTTGCCAGAACCAGTCTGAGCACAAGCCATCAAATCTCGACCACCCATAACAATAGGAATGGAATATTTTTGCACGGGTGTTGGCGTCTTATAACTAGCAAGCTTGATATTCGAGAGTAGGTGATCGTCTAAAGGAGGGTTGGTAAACTGTAAAACGGGATCAGGGGTGTCGTGGCCAGATGCTTCGACGGGTATGTCATCGTAGTTGGAGAAATTGATTCCGGTTTGCAGCTTTGTGGGATCGTTAGGGACACCAAAAAGCTCACGCTCAACACGTGGGTTAGCTGGCCCTGGTATATGTTTGCCGTCTCTCCATTGACCATCACCAGATCCACGGGCAGATCCGCCACCGCCCCCACCGTATGAGCTGGAACCTCCACGGGAGCCGTAAGCATTCGGGTCAAATCGAGGTGCGCTGCTGTTATCCCATCCACCAGGAGCAGCTGGCGCTCCATACCCTCCAGTACGTGGAGTAAAGTTTGGTGCGTTGGCCCAGTTGGGAGGAGCCCCTGGTCCGTTTCTAGCATCGCTTGATAGTAATACTTGATTAGTCTAAAGGAAGAGGGCGTCAAAGCAAGACGAATAAGGCGGTAACATACCTGGCTGGCCCGCTCCACACGCTGCTGTTAAGGTCACCATTCATGTGAGGTGGTGGGGGTCCATCCATTGATGGTGGGGGTCCCTGGCTGACACCACGCATGTGAGGTGGAATGTACGTCGAACGACCGGAAATGCCGTTTGTAGCGGCATGCTGGGAATCAGCTAGAGACAGGCCGTTCATATTAAGCTGATCTGCCATGATGCTTCGTGTGCACGATAGATTGCTATAATTTGAAGTAAGGTGATCCGCTACATGAATTCTTAGCTTCAACTGATAAGAACCTGGTGACTACCCCTCGAGACAACACACCGGAAGATGATCACTCACATTTGCCTTGTTAACGTCTAAGGAGATTCTGCAAGCTTTGGAAAGCTCAAGTAGAATTCTAATAGTGGTGAGACCTTGAAAAGACGAAGGGAAGTGCCGGAGTGTGGTAAAAGTTGACGGATCAGATCCTCTTTGCTTGTTCGAAGCAAAGAAAGAAAAGGAATGTGATACTCGTGTTGAACTACGCTCAAACGCAAGAGGAGTCTGGACGTGTCGATATGTGTCACGAATATGGTAAAGTAGGTGGGAGGTGTCGAGGTGCAAGAAGTTTTCTTGAGGGCAAAAATTATTATCTTAAGATTTCTACGCTTAGCAAGCGAATCCGCGCTAATTCTCAGCCTTATCAAGATTCCTTCAATTGGACCCTGATAAGGCAGTCACGGATGTGATTCACTTCACCTCATTCGGGATACCTTACAGATTATGCGTCCGTACGAATCAACATAACTCAAAGCGACGACGTCACACGGTTGAAAGATACTCAATGTTGCTGTTACTTATTCCGTAGAACGGACAATATCAGGAAGGCGGAAAGTTGAAACACAAATATAACACCTGCTCTCAAGCCAGGCTCTTCTCTCCTGCAATACTGCTTTTCCGAGTCTTGGTAAAGTATGCAACAGCCCCACAGATGATCCCAAAGAATATCAGCTTTTGCATCAAACTCAACCCAAGACTATCCGCCGATTGGGTAACCTCAGCCTCTGTTTGTTCTGGCTGCTTCAAAGCTTGAGATAATGTTACGTCCAACTCGTCGCCTTCGATTGCTGGGAGTGCCGATCCGATGAGTTCTTAATAGAGGAACGGAAGCATCAGCAATTCCAGAGCATTACGACGGATATGTAAAAGGTAGAGAAAGCTGATCTAGAGTTCCGCGTGGGTACCTTCTTCTGGTACTTCCAACTCTCCGCTCTTTGCAATCTTGACAGGCTTTGTGGGCTTGTCTCCTGAGCCCTTTGGCACATTCTCGATCTTCTCGACAATGTCGTAGCCTTCCAAGACTTCTCCGAACACGACATGTTTACCATCAAGCCATCTGTATTCGATTGTTAGAGAGGGTTTTCAGGTTTTAGAAGGCTAAGCGAGCTTACGAAGTGATGGCGGTGGTAATAAAGAACTGAGATCCGTTGGTGTCCTTTCCAGAGTTCGCCATACTAAGCATACCGGTCTTGGTATGCTTCAACTTGAAGTTCTCGTCGGGGAACTTAGCCCCGTAGATGGACTTCCCACCAGTTCCTAAACAAGTATCAGCATACCCCAGGTTTCATGCAGGAAACGTTGTGTTTAACCGTCGCCATTGGTGAAGTCACCACCCTGAATCATAAATTGCTTGATGACTCTGTGGAAAGCCGAGCCCTCAAATCCGAAGCCCTTCTCGCCAGTAGCGAGAGCACGGAAGTTCTCCGCAGTCTTGGGCACAGTTTTTCCATACAATCCCATGACAACCCTGCCGAGTGGTTCATCTCCATGAGTGATGTCGAAATAGACCTAGTAACAGCTCCATCAGCATGCTGAATTATGAGCGGATGTGATTCTCAAAAATACCTTGTGGGTAATCTTAGGCCCTTTAGCTGCTTGGGAAGTTTGAGCAAGGAAAAGGAAGGCGGCAGTCAGAATAAGCAGCACAGAAATGACTGCTCGCTGGAGGTTTGCCATGTTGAAGAATGTTCAATGGCCGAGTAGATCTGTACTTAAGGATGGTGGTCGAGGGTTCCCCAAGAGGTGTCCTTCAGCTGCCGAAACGCGCTAGCGACGGAACGGATCATCCAGGGCCGATATCCTTTTATGCCTCTTTGGGATTTCAAACTTCTATGTGATCACAACCCCGCAAAAGCTCATAAGGAGCCATAATGGTACTGCTATTTCAAGAGATTGGATAACCAAGCTGTCATTGACCCTTCATAGGTCTTCATCCTAGGGAACAACTTCCCCGAATCCCTTCTTGTCAAGGTACCTCCCATCTTTTTCCTTCACCGACCGTCTTCCTCTTTCTACTTACTATAAACTCTGACTCCTTATCCTAATCTCCCTCTTCTCGGTCCCGCATCCACCTTTTTCCCCTCACCTCCTTCCTCTCTCCCTGTTCCCCCTAACCACCTCCCAGAAATCCCTCCAATCCTTCTTCGGCATCGGCCCCATCCACTCCAAGCGCATTCTCTCCAAACTCTACATCCACCCCACCGCGCGCCTCTCTGCCATTTCCCCCTCCAAAGTCCTCGACCTAACCGCCGAACTGTCGAGTATGAAGATCGAAAACGATTTGCGGAGGGAGATTCGCGATAATATTGCTAGGTTGAGGGACATGGGGAGCTATCGCGGGAGGAGGCATGCGATGGGGATGCCGGTTAGAGGGCAGAGGACTAGGACGCAGGTGAGTTTGGTGTTTTGTTTTGGTTAGTGGGGGTTTGAGAGACTGATGGGTTGGATTGCAGACGGCGACGGCGAATAAATTGAACCGGATTGATCGATTTCGTTCGCTGTCTTAGGGGCGTAGGATAGTAGCAGATGGGGCATAGTAAGAGCATAAGGGGTATCGGCGTTGGAGGCGTCAGAAGTTCAGCGTAACAGACTTGGGCATCATACTCACAGCGACAGCATTTGACCACAAAGAGCACCGTCCACAGGAAGTCTCCCAAAGAATCATATGGACTCAAATATCAATTTGTCAACGTTTGCTTCTCGCTCATACGCACCACGCCCTTCCCCCGATTGACCTGCACCCTCCGATCCTCCCCCGCACTCACAACCCCCACACCCTCGTCCCAACACACCCCAAACACCTTCACCCCCTCACCTCCCACCCTCCTCCTCTCCCCCTTGACGCTCTCCCGTTCAATGACAAACAAACTCTCCCCGACCCGACCATCCTTCTCGCTCTTCGAAGACCGGACGTCCCAAACCCTGCATGTCCCGTCGTGACTCCCACTGACTAAGCCGTAGCTGCTCTCTGGATCTGCGGCTAAACTCACCACCGCGTTTGTGTGACCCCGGAGCGTCATCGCGGTGATGGTCGTGGCGGAGGCGCGGGGATCGATAAGGGTGATGTGGCGGGCTGAGGTGCCTGCGGCGAGGAGGTTGAGGGAGGGGAGAGCGGTTAGGGAGAGCAGGGAGTGGGAGGTTAGGCGGGTGTCGACGGGGGTGCTAGTAGGCAGATCCCAGGTTTTGAGGCTGTGGTCCCAGGAGGAGGAGTATGCGACTGTGGGGTCGTTCGGCGCAAAGATTGTGGCGGAGACGGGGGCAGAGTGGGATTTGAGGAGGGAGAGGGGACCGCGTTGGGGCGTCGATGTTGCAGGTCCGGTTTTTCGGCGTTTTGAGCTCCGGGACGTGGAGGAGGGGATAAGGGATGCTGGTGCGGAAGGGGCGTCGGACTTCTTGGTGGACCAAAGGCCCAGGGAGTGGTCTGCAGAGGCGGAGAGGATACGGTTGGAGGGTGCGTGGACGGCGAGGGAGTCAATGGAGGCTTTGTGGCCAAAGAGCTCGAGGTGGGGGGTCAGTGAGGCGGAGAAGGAGGAGGGGTCTTCGGAATATTTCCAGAGATGGATTGTGCGGTCCAGGCTTGAGGATGCGATTTGAAAGGGAGAGATGAATTTTGCGGATTTTACTATAGATGTGTGGCCGCCGCTGCTTGCGGGGGATGAGGTTGCTAGGACTTCAGAGGACAGATTCCATACACGCAGGAGTCCATCATAACTTCCGGAGAGTATTCTTTCTTGTCCAGGGAGTTGCTTTCCCACACTGCCTGCCCATCGTCCTGCGGGCGATGTGCTAGAGAGGACGTCCACTGAGCTTACCCAGTCATCATGTTTAAAAGATGCTAGATAGAGGGGCGGTATTATGGCGCGCACATATTCGACAGTGAGCGTTGTCTCAGACGAGATGCCGTTTGATGTGAGGTATTCATCTATCGAAGTTCGAAGGAATGTACCATTGATGAGAAATTCGAAGGGTATGGGCTTCTCGGTTTCAAGGAGGGTATTGACGAGAGTCGAGAGAGCATAACGACGTAGATCTATCCCACTATCAGCGCTGCTCTCTGCTTCTGAAATTTGGCTTTTGGATTACGTGTGTTTACGAGAATCGGGCCTGTCTTTTCAGGCAATGAGATGTCGGCATTGCGGGTTGTCAACTGTAGCTTAACCTGCCTTGGGTTCGATTGGAAATCACTCGGGCTGGCGGATGAGACGAATGTTTCCGTCGCCATTTTTTTTTATATATCAGATTGGGAAATTGTCGGGACCTGGAAGTTGCAGCCAGGGAATTTTACGTTGGCCGAATCGGCATTGTTGAAGCAAAATCCGCGATTAGGGTAGGGCCAAATGAGCTCCTCAGACGTGTAAATGCAACTAAGCCCCTTTGGGTTAGCTGCCTTGCTTACATGTGTTACGGTACCTACCTTAGGTACCCGTAGGCTGCGAACCGAAGTCATCCAGAGGGTCGCTAACCCAAGGGACTTAGTGGAAGTGGTTAACCCGAAGGGGCTTAGCCACGGAAACACGTCTGAGGTGAGGCAACCCATGGGCCATGGGTGCTTATATAGATAATAAATATGAATATCAGATAATCTCTATATTACGGGAATTGGGGAGCCGATTTGCCACCTCCGTCGTAGGCAGCTTTGACTGTACTGTATTACCTACATAAAGTACCTACCTGTGCATGGGGGCCATGTGTACCACGGGAAAAGGCTTGCGCCCGATTAGTTCAAGAAGCAGATAACGTACCCCAGGTTTTAGCCTGCTCTTACTACGTACCTCGGGGTTGTCGTTTGGGGGGCCAAAGCACTGCCATTCAGGTACCATCAAGTCCTTCCTCCATTATCCATAGCGACTGGATCAAGTGTGTTCAGTGTTTAGGCCAACCGACCACTTGCAATATTACTACTTAGGCCGGTCCATCGAGTGCCTCCTTGTGCCTTGCACTTCACACGCCATGGCGCCCCCCCAGCTACGGAGACTCAGCTATTGTTTTAACTGAACGTCAAAGCGCCGTTTCACTTTAATCTTGGGGCTTTGCTCCGAGAAGTAAACACCCACTTTGATTTGGTCAAGCGGCGCGGCGGACGGGTGTGCTTGTGCCAGTACGAGCCTCGGGCAGTCGTGACAGAGGCCAGATGGAAAACCGAGTATGCTGTATCGCTATCGAAACAAACTGCCAGTTCCTCGCAATGCATCGCTAATGAAGCAGACTACCAGTAAGAATATATCAAGTCACAACCCGTCTAGGAACGCCGAACCCCAACGTCGCTCATCGGTCACAATAGCCCGGCTCCTTGACGGATCCACCAGCCCAGCTCTTCACAGTGAGCGTAGTGGTATACACCATTCCCACAACTCCAAAGGTACACAACAAGATGTCCGCCACCCGCTGCCTCCGGGTTGCCGCCACCGCCTTGAAATGAAGGAGGGGCTACACAAAGGATTAGCAAGGGGCGGAATAGCGTACAAAGTAAGTACCACCTACCGGGTATACGTAGACGAGAGGTACGCAGGCAAAGCTACCCACGATCGCTACGAATTTGTCGAGGTCCCCGGCTCCACCCCAAGCAATCAACGCACATACCATGACCAGGATGAAGCGAAAGATATTCTTCTTCCATTTGATATACGGATTGTACTTTCCACTACGGCTGAATATTTCATTTTCCATGATTCGGATCGCTGGGAACAGCTGAAGCGGGGTCGAAAGTAGAATAGCTAGAGAGTAGAGAAATTGCACGGCATTAACAAACTTGTCATCTTGTGGTAAATTCAGTAGTATCACCGTTTTCGTTGCCGATCCAAACGCAGCGTAAGACATAGCGCCCATTCCGACAAAGATGGCAGTAATCCCAATCATGACACCGCCGAGTACTGATGGGAACTTGGAAGGCTGCATCATTGATTCCTGTATTGGGATAATGAGACCAACGCCCTCAAAAGTGAAGATGGCTGTACCAATGAACAGAGTCCAATCCCGAGGGTTAAAGTTGGCGATGTCGGAGATTCCGTTGTTGGCAAGAGTACTGATGTCGTAGTAGCTGAGATAGAGGAGGCCAGCAAGGATAAAAGCATCCGCAATCAAGGCTGTCACGCCGAGTTTGCTGATATCTCGGATCAGAGAAAGCGGCAAGAAGATGATAAGCTGCATCAGTACCATAAACTCGATGTCTATCCAAGTTCTGCACTCGGAAATCGCAAGAACGAATGCTTGCAAATTCTTGGAGGTGAAGACAATATAGGCAGAGACAAATCCGATCTGGCTGAGAGCAACGGATGATAGGATCAAAGCACGCATGTATTTGCCATATAAAATCCCGCCCATGTCTCCAAACGATCCTTCAACTTTCAGGCGAGTATTGACAAGGAGGATGAAGCAATAATAGCTTAGTGCTGCTACTCCGAGTAATACAACGTTGCTGAATAGCATACCACCGTTCAGGTATGCTTTGGGCAAGAAAAGCACACCCGTCCCAACGAATGACTTGAGTAACAACAGAGCAGCCCCGGTAGCACTATTCGTGCCAGTAGTGCCTCGCTCTTTGTGTTTTCGTTTCCGACGTCCTGGTGTGCCCGGTGTCAACAGAGCGCTGTCCTCGCCAGGTTCGCGGTCCTCTCCATCGCCCTCGTCAGAACCAAAGAACTCGGCATCTTCGTATGTATCTGAAGAGAAGTATTCGTTTGGTCCAAGAGCCTCGTCATCATCCTCGAGATCCTCCCCAGCAAAGTGACCGTAAATGGTAAGAAATTCAATGAAGTTCTTAGCAATGAAGCGAGGCTGCCGCCTTCCATGACCAGCTCTCCCCAGGACGTCAGATTGTCCCCCTCGTAATGGCGATGGGCTTGGAGCCTTTCGCCGAAGGTAATCTCTCCGGAACCCACCGGGTACCTTGATAGAATTAATGTCGAGAACAGAACTTTCTGGTTGTGGACGAGATACGTGATAGCTTTGACTACGTTTGAAGCGTCCTCCATGTCGCTGAGACTCGGCATCCTCGGTCCACTTATAGACCTGGCGGGTAATGTCGCCGCCTTGCAACTGTAGACTCGAAAACTCGTCGTCACCAAGCCCTGTTGTGTTGCTGTTATGTATCCCATGGCCTAGACTGGCCTCAGAGGATTTGTTCTGTAGTGAAATATGAGTTCGTTCGGAACTCGCATCGCGGCTGTCAAGGTTTGATGGTTGTACTAAATGCCTCTTCACGACTTCTGGATCCTCATTCGGCGCAGGTGGGGCCCAGTCATGCGCACCCTGTACAGATCTTGTGTCCAGAGACCCGTAAGTACTTTGATTTCCACTGTCTTGTAAAGCTGCCCCTGCTGCAGCCGGCGCCAAGGGCTGAAAAGAAGGTGTCTCCAATCTCGGTGGAGTCCCAAATCTTGGCGGGCTTCTTCCCAAAGACCCTTGTAATGCCGCTGCAAGAGCCGAATGGCCTGGCCCCGGGAGTGAATTGGAGCCTTCGGCCCCTGCGAGAGGCGTTTGATTTCCTGTGCCGAGCTGACGAGGGGTTGGGACCTGAGGAACAGGTGGAGCAGCAACTGTGCCACTTGAGGCAGCTGGCGATGACGCTAGACGGCCGGTGGATGTAGCTCGAGAAACAGGTTCCACTGCTGGCGATCGGCCTCTGGAATTCTCAAGTGAAGAGGAGCTGGGCACCAGACGTGGCCTGGCAGGAGATGAGGTATGGCGTTGACCCGACATGGGATGTTATCGTATTCGAGGATTGGCTTCACTAGAGTAACGATAATGCTACGATTGAATGAAAGCTATGAGCCTTCAGCGTCACCGGCATTCCATTGTCGTTCTCCGCTCTCCCTGCGGTGCAAACAGAGGATGGATCACGCGAGATAAGAGGTGTCAGCGTGACCTGGTCCGGCGAATCGAAAGTCGAGAGAGGGTATTAGCTTGGAGATAATAGATTGTAATTGCTGTGTCAAAGTACACGAAACAGCGTATTACAGTAGTAAAGATCGTCGTAGGACATAGACACCTTGAAGAAGGAATGGACAGGAGCGAAACAACATTTATCGCCGAACTAGCGGATGCGGCTTTAACGGATTTAGTTCATCGAAATTGGGTGCTTGTCTCTACTGTGTCGTCGCCGTCCCAAGCCAGCCTCAATGACATGCTCTCCTGTTGGTAGCATGTCACAGCTCAACTATTTTTTAGATGTTGGAAGCAAGGAGCTGATTTCCCGGTCTGGGTAACAGTACGAAAAAGTCGACTTCAACCACAGACAATCTACTGAAGCCATGCCTGGTTAGGCAGAAACAACCTTGTAGGAATCCCCTAAGAAGGTTGAGATTGTTACTCATAATTCTTGCCACCGACGGAATGGCGACTTCTCCAAGTCGAGAGCAAGCGCTACCACAGCATTCAGGTGTTTCCGAAAACCCATACGAACCTCAGACTTACGACTCTCAGCCCTCACTACGGCATCATGAGCCAACGAAGAAAATATTTGGAGCTTGCAATGGCTCACCAACACCAACAAGAAGATCTGCTAGTGGAAGGCGCACATCCGGGCACCTACCTTTGTCGGACACATCTTTGACGGCACAGATGCATAATCATCCAGAGGCGAAAGGGATGGAGAGCGTAACACCAAGGGTTGGGTCATTGCCCAGACCAGTTGGTGGCTCAGACAAGCTTGGGACATTTTCTGGAGTTTTCGTACCCACGACCCTGAACGTTTTAAGTATCTTGATGTTTCTACGCTTCGGGTTCATTCTCGGGCAGAGTGGTGTTATTGCCATGATGGGGATGCTAATAGCTTCTTACTTAATTAATCTCATAACTACATTGTCTTTATCTGCAATTGCTACCAATGGGACAGTACGCGGAGGTGGGGCCTACTATCTCATAAGTCGCTCTTTGGGGCCTGAGTTCGGGGGATCCATTGGCGTGGTCTTCTATCTTAGTTTCGTGTTCAATACTGGTATGAACGCTGTTGGTCTAGTAGACTGCGTAAAGCACAATTTTGGAGACTTTTCAGGCGATTGGGCTCGGTGGCTACCTGAAGGATTTTGGCTGGAGTATCTCTGGGCCACAGTCATCCTCGTTATCTGCACTGCTATCTGCCTGGCAGGCAGCGGCTTATTCGCAAGATGCAGTAATGGCCTTCTCTTAATACTGCTGGTTGCTACTTTCAGCATACCATTCTCTGCCCTGGTTCTGGAGCCTTTTCGACTTCGTGGGCTAGGAATCGAATATACTGGCATAAGTGCGAAGACTTTCATGGGCAATCTTCGACCCAACTTTACCAGACATGCGGACGGTAGCCAGCTACATGGAAGGGAGAACATCCAACACCTTTTTGGAATCCTATTTCCTGCAACGGGGGGCATCTTCGCGTAAGCTTGGCAGCCCCAACAAGCAGTTTGCAGTGGAGTATTTGACTAACACGAAGATATGTTACAGTGGAGCAAGTATGTCTGGGGATCTTAAGCACCCTAGTAAGGCCATACCAAAAGGCACGCTCAGTGGGCTTGGTCTCACATTCATGGCTTATACACTTGTCATCCTTGCAATGGCTGCCACGATCACAAGAGAATCTTTCTACAACGATGCGAACATTGTTCAGAACGTAAGCAAGTGTAGAGCTCCCTACTTTGATTGGCTGTTAATGTCTGCTGGGCTCAACAGACAAACATCTCGGGCGTACTAATACTCCTTGGAGAATTTGCAACCACGTTCTTTTCCTCGCTTATGGGTGTGATCGGATCTGCCAAATTGCTACAAGCCCTTGCACGTGATAGCCTCCTTCCTGGGTTTTCTATTTTCGGTCAAGGTACCAAGAGTCATGATGAGCCAACATATGCCATCGTTGTAACACATTTCATCGGCCAGCTTACAATGTTGTGTGATGTGAACCAGATTGCTACCCTGATCACCATGAGCTATCTGATGTGCTTTGTTACCATGAACGTTGCTTGCTTCTTGCTTGCCATTAGTTCGGCACCGAATTTTCGGCCTTCTTTTCGCTACTTCAATTGGTGGACTGCTGGATTCGGTGCACTTGTTAGCAGTGCCACTATGTTCTTCGTCGATGGTGTCTATGCCATTACATGTATCAGCCTACTGGTATCTATTTTCCTTATTGTTCACTACACTTCACCTCCGAAGTCATGGGGAGATGTCTCCCAAAGTTTAATCTACCACCAGGTTCGCAAATATCTTCTCCGTCTTCGACAGGAGCATGTGAAATTTTGGCGGCCTCAAATCCTCCTTTTCGTGAACGATCCACGTCACCAATATGAGCTTACTCAGTTCTGCAACTCCTTGAAGAAAGGTAAGCGCCATTTGAGGCTTGAGCCACATAGGTTGGTCTAATTAAATAGGGGGCTTGTTCATCTTAGCCCACGTGATTGTGGCGAGCGACTTCGGAAGTGCTGTACCAGAAGCACGTCGTCAGCAGGCAGCCTGGAAGAAATACATTGATCTCTCAAAGGTCAAAGCCTTTGTGAACATTGCAATCTCTCCTGCTGTTGAATGGGGCACTAGAAATCTAGTCCTTAGCGCAGGGCTTGGCGGGATGCGACCAAATATTGTGGTAATGGGTGCTTACAATATGCATGAGTTCCGCACGGCGCAACCACTCGTCGATGTACCATCTATGCCAGCGTCAGAAATGGAACAAGGAAACACATATAATCCTCAAGTAATCCAAGAAAACGGTAGACGAGTTGAGAAGCAGCAAGGGCTCCTCCCCACGGACAATTGCCGGACTGAAGGTGCTGTAGGCATACAAAGTTACGTTGCAATCCTAGAGGATTTGTTGCTACAATTACAAATTAATGTAGCAGTTGCAAAGGGCTTCAAAGACCTCAAGTTCCCAAGACCTACGGAAGGCAATACAAGGAAATACATCGACCTGTGGCCGATCCAGATGTCAGCAGAAATCGCAATGTGTGGTAGGGAAAACAAGCAGAATATCTTGACTACGAACTTTGACACTTATACCTTGATTCTCCAGCTTGGTTGCATACTTAACACTGTGCCTGCCTGGAAAAAGGTGTATAGGTTGCGTGTTGCGGTCTTCGTTGAGTACGAGTCTGACGTCGAAGAGGAACGTGGCCGGGTGAAAACGTTACTGGATAACCTCCGGATCCAAGCAGAAATCCTTGTCTTCTGGCTTGCATCAGGTGAAATCAAGAGTTACCAATTAATTGTCAACGGCGATAGTGCTGCAGTAGGCAAGGACGCGGAAAGAACCGTGCACGATGTTCTCAAAGACGAGGAGTGGTGGCAAGACGTCTTGAAATTGCGAGGACCCCGTGAGGACATGAGCGCGGTAGAAGAGCTAGCAGAAGCGCGGGAATTGCTGAGTGCAACGCCAAATTGGCCCAGTTCCTCTTTCCAGCATGGTAGACGAGGTTCTCCTGCAGAGAGGTTTGAGGGTCTCAAAAGGCTGATACGAAAATCGAAGAGGCGGCGTTCAATCGGTGGTTTCGGTGAGCTGGGGGGAGTGAGACCAGCAATGCAGACGCATAGATTACACGATGATCTTGTTCATCGCCATGCGAGTCATGCTAGTGCAAGCGAGGACTCTGAAAGTGAGGATAGTGAGATTCTGGAAAACGGTCATGGCGATAGGGCTTCAACCCTAAGTAAGGCGAGCGCCGCAACTGAAAACGACATGGATGACTATGAGGGCGAGTTCGAGGAACAAGGCAACGGTGAAACTGCCTTTACGAACTTTCCTTCAAGGATCACACGGAGGCGCAGCCAAGGAGACTCGATCAGGGGGCCAAAACCCCCAACCAGACCATCACCCAATGAAAGCCGTTTGAAGACTCTGACCGCAACGGATGAAAATAAGCCGCCGACATTATCAGAAACAGCTTCAACAACCCCACAAGCCCCTCCTAAGCAAGATCTTCCATCCATCTCCAATCCCGACAAACCCTCCGAAGCCTCTCTCACCGCCCGCCCACGCATAATGCGTCACTCAACCGCCGCCGCGCGCTTCTCCTCCAATCCCGTCCCCCGAACAACAGTCGCTAGCGAAGATGGCCCCGGGCCCTCTATCATGTTCACAGAATCTTCCTCCCCCTCCCACGTTGGTCGCCACCCCTCCATCTACAAACACCCCAACAACCCTTCCTCGTCCTCTCCCACACCCTCCAATGCCGCCACTGGCTTCCCCTTCCCACAAAGCGTGCCCCTCAGTTTCAACGATCTGCCCTGTCGAGCGCAACATTTGATATTGAACGAGCTGATGCAAAAGCAGAGTAAGGATACGGCGGTGTTGTTTACAACGTTGCCGAGTCCAGTGGAGGGGACGTGCAAGAATGAGGAGGAGTGTGTGGGGTATTTGAGCGATTTGGAGTTGTTGTGTGAGAACTTGCCACCAATCTTGTTAGTGCACAGTAATAGTATGACAGTAACTTGCTCCCTCTGAAGGGAGCAAGGCAAGGAGTAGCTCTCAGGGAGGAGCAGCAGATCTTGATGATGGATTCCCCAGGAACAAAGACGGTGATGTAGCAAATAATAACGAAGAGAAAGTCGACGTTGCATTTCTACTAAGAAGTGATGAATATGTGAGGGTGTGGAGTTGCGGGACGAATTATGATGGGATGGTCATGGTCAATAGAATTCATTGGGGAGGCGTGCTGGGTTGGGTTTTGGACATGTCTACGTTCGAATCTAGTCAACCTGAGTTCCCAGTAACGCTTAGGGAAGTATCAGGCAATCAGGCTGGGCAGTCGATACAACTAGCTGGATATGTCGAAAACGTATTCGCCATTTCCGACCACAAAATCTTTATAACTTCGGTTCTTTGATCTACATCTAAAAAGCCTTGGCTTCCAATAGTAAACTTCTTTGTGCTCATCAAGCTTACGATTCCGAATACCACGATTGTGTGAGCATGCCGCTCATTTAGGAACAACTGTCATCACCGGGTAGGGAACTCTATATCTATAGACAGAACATACCTTTAGTCTACCCCTAATATCCTCGTCTCAGCTCAAAGTCTTATCCCGCTCACTCCTCCATCTCCTCTTCCGTCTCGTCCTCATCCACATCCTCCATATTCACATCCCCCTCCTCCCCATCCTCCTCCTCCTCCTCCTCCTCCTCCTCCTCCTCCCCCCCCTGCCCCTTCAACCCATAATCATCCTGAAACCACGCCAGCGGTTTAACCTCGGGCTGAAAACCCAACCCCTCGAACTCCTTCACCAGCTCCTCTTCCATCACCGGCGCACATGTTACTATCAAGGTCCCCGTCTTGGCGTCAAACACCGGTAAAACAATGCTTTCCATGACCTCTCTGATCTCGTCGACGCGGACCTCGCGCACCTTTTTGAGCATGGCGTCGTTCCAGTCAGCGGGTAAGCCGCGGATGACTTGGCGGACGAAACTCATTTGGGCAGCGCTGGCCATGGTGGATTGAGAATTGGCGAAGCCGAGTACGATACTACTGATAGCACCTTCGAGGGCGAGTTCGTCGAAGGAGGTCTTTCCAGAGACAAAATCCGCGACTACGGTCTTGCTGGTGTTGAAGGCTTTGAAGGCGTTGGGGGAGCGGTAGATGTCAAAGGAAATCTGGCCGCTCTCGGTGTGCCGGGAGAAACTTGTGCCGTAGGCGAGACCGGTTCCTCGGACGGCTGTCCAGAGGGGTCCTTCGACGGCGTCGAGGTAGGAGAGGGCGACCATGAGGGCAGGGACGCGGCGGTCTTCCAGGGAGTTGGGGCCTTTGGTGACGGAGAGAGCGAAGGAGGAGTCGATTGTGGGCAGAGGTATGATATACGCCAGGTTTCCGGGATTCTTGCCAGCGTCACTGAGACGGGAGAGGCGGGTTTCGAGCGGAGTGAGGGGTTTGCTGGTGTCGAGGTGCGCGGTCAGACTTTTCCATGCAGACACGGGGTTGGAAAGTTTTTTCAGATTGCCGATAACAAGGACGCGAAAGTTGGAGTGTTGGCAAAGGGCGGTACGGATGGTTTCGAGTTGGGAGAGGATTGTTTCGGGAGAATCCTCGAGGAGACGCTTTAAGCGTTTGAGGTAGACGGCGCGGACAAGGGTGCCTCGGGCTCGAGCGATGGAGGAGGGAGCGGTGTTGAGCATTATTTCGGCGGCATAAAGCATGCTGCTTCCGTTACGCTTCTCATCGGGAATCTCTGCCAGGAGTCTGGTCGTCGTGGCTTTGATTCGCGTCAGGTCGAAAATCCCATCCCAGAGTAAGTCCTTTAGCCAACGGACTGCAACTTCGTACTTCTCGGCTTCAACCACCATGCGGATAATAAGGACTTCAGGATTTCCTATGCCACTACCGGCTTCGATACCATAGCTGATAGTGTCTTTTTCAAGGTCCATTATGACTTGTTCAAAATCTACTCTCTTGCCTTCTCGTGTGATAGGTGAGTTGAAGAGATTATCAAGGTATATGGCTAGCAATGGCCTGAGAGGGGTGGGCACAGACTCTGTTCCCATGACCAATGTGAGGTGGGCAAAGTTTGTCTGGATGTGTTCAAAGTGTATGAAAAGAGGCAAATCGGTGTTGTCTTTATCAACAAGCTTTTGGATGGGGTTATCTAGGTGACCCATATTTCGGGCCGCCCCAGATCGAGCGGTCATTGTATCAATGAAATGAATTGACTTTGTATCGGGAACCTTGAATTGCTCCAGCATTTGTTTAGGAATCTCTTTGTCATTCTCGGCTTTAGCCTGGGCGAGCTTCTCCTCCAGCTTTTTCAAGCCTTCGTCTCCAAGCCTCTCCTTCTGTGCAACCACGCGGGCTTGCTCCTCATACTTGAGCTTTTTCGACATCTCAGCCGAAGGTCTGCCAAGTATCGTAATATGAGGTGCCTCAGACATCCAATTTTTCAGTATTTGTCTCCATTGAGAGTCAGTCCAACTCTCTAGTACATCGTATTCATGTAAAGACTTTAGATCATTTAGCATTGCTTCACCCCTTTTGTCAAACAAGAAGGACTTGATGATGGGATCTGTAAAGAACACTCCGGAACCTTCGGCGTAGTATTTAATTTGGCGCCTCTCCCGGCTGATGCAATCCTTCATATACACCATATCCAATTCTTTATTTGCCGTCTCTTGGAGAAGCTCGAAAAATCTAGCCTCAACTTGAGCTAGCTTTTCAGTGGCAACACCGCTAAGAGACCACTGGATAACCGTTGGAGGCCGAGTCTCAGTCGTAAAATATACACCACTTGTCAATTGTTCTTTCTCTGTCAACACATTCTCCAAGACCGATGCTGATGACCCGGCGAGGTATGTCAGAAGTATGTTCAACGCAGTGACTGCAATGATGGTCAGAATGGTCAGTACTCAATGGGTGTTGCTACTTGCCTAACACAGCGTCATTGCAATCTGGCCCAAAGAAGCTGATCATGATCTCGCCGGATGATTCATCTTCCTCGGGGAAATCAACAGTAACGACCGAGGTTTTCTGAAGGGCCGGTGTAGGTTTCGACTCAACCCAAGGTCTCTTGAATGGTGCAGCAGGCTTCGGAATGTCCCGTAGAATTGTTCCTTCGAAGTCGTCCAGAATCCCCAGGAGATCAGTATGGTCGATTTCACCAACAATCACAAGACAAAGATTCTTCGGTTGGTACATTTCGCGATGAAATTCTCTTATACGATCTGCAGTCAAAACACGGAGTTGCTCCATCATCCCTCCTGTCTCGTACCTAAAACCTATGCCTTCAGGGTAGAGCAAGCGCTTCGATCTCAAATCCATAAGCTCTCCTTGCGTATTCTGTACTCCCTGCATTTCAGAATACACGACACCTGCGTCATGCCCAGAACCATCAACATGATGAACTTCTGTATAACAGCCCGCGTCTGTCAAAGTGGGCACTATAACATGTTCCAGATAGACGGGTAGTATCTGAGCGAAGCCTGCCCATCCGGCAGTATCTAGCGTGTAGGCCGTATGATCCGTTGCTGTCCACGCATTTGTAGTTGAATAAGCCCTTGTGGCAAGTTTATCCAGGACTCCTTTGTACCGATAGCTTTTGGATCCCATAAAACAAAGGTGCTCGAGAGTATGAGGAGCGCCTGAATCATCGTGGATTTCAGTAGCAAGAGCAAAAAAACCAAGAACCTTAGGGCCCTTCTGGTCTACCACGACTACTGTCATGCCAGTCCTTTCGGAGACATACTGGGTTATTACGCTCGGCGAGTAATCAGTGTTAAACTTTCCAACAGTCCCAAAATGCGTTTCCCTAGAGACAGAAGGCATATCTACTTGAACTATATCTGGGAGTCTTGACCGGAGGCGGGCTGGCCTCAGTATCACGTCTAAGCCTTTCTTAAGCGCGGATTTGTAGAACCTGTTTTGCTTATAATCAGCCGGGGCTCCGAAAGTCGCAATCTCAAGCTGTACAGCGGGTGATACCAGCCTGGCCAATAGCGAGATGACAGGAAGCAAAACGACAGGACAAACTAGCATCTGGGTTGCGAAAACCCTGCATATGGAGTGGCAGACATACCAAGGACAGAAGAGTACCGATACACTGAGGAAGATTGGTACCGAGGAAAAGAAAAGAAACCGACATCGTGTGGGAAGAACCATTTCAAAAAGTACAGATATTGAAAAACAGGAAGGAAGAATACTTGCTTGAAAGGGAATGACCAGGATTATCAGCACAGATTCACAAGATGATCCTTATGCGGCTGGGAAGTAAAGTACTCCATCAAGACGTACCTAGGTATGAACGCCAAAGCGAAGCAAATATGGTGTTTTAGTTTAAAGTACGGCAACAACAGCACGGAACGACGTTATTCACAAAAGTTTGTATACTCTCTATCAGAATCACAAAGGGATTCACACGAGAGTGATTTTGTTTTGTGTCCTAGACCGCACCAGGTGGTAAGATTGAGCAGCTGGCCTCCCAAGGCTGAAAGGCTGAGCAGGCAGACCCGATCTCTTTCAGCTTCTATGCAGTGAAGACCATGATACAGTAATATAGTTGGATGCTCCCAGAGAAGAAGCCTCCAGGGCTCAATTTGCGGAGCATCATGGATTCATGGGCCATGGCCGACACTAAGGTACTGTTAGGTACTTACTTACAGTACCTAGTCGTGCTAGTGCAAACACAATTGCTTGCATAAAATTGTACACATGGCTCTCAGCCCTATCATCATCGTTGTCAAGATTTCTGCCCTTTCGGACTCCTTGATTATGAGCATGGTCCGACGTCTCCCCCGATGCCGAAACATTTCTCTGATGATCAATACGGTCAAGCTGTGTTCGAGTCTGTGCAAAGTGGCGCTTATCCAGAGTCCGAAGAGCTCGTTTCCGCCGAGTTTCCTTCGTCAGCACTTCCTAAGATTATAAAGCTCGTAGAAAAGGCGCGCGAAGATGTCAAGGTCTGGGCGTCGATTCAGAGTCAGGTGATGCGTTACTGATTTGTCTACTTCAGGCCAATGTTAAGAGACTTAGTAAGGAGAGCGCCCCCGATATCGACGGCTGGATCTCTCAGGCCAAGCAGCTACGGGGTGACATTGAGCACTCCAAAAAACAATCTCAAGCTATTGTGACCCAAGCCCAAGATGGGCAACAGTTACAAGACCAAGTCAATGACGCTGCAAGCAAATTGCGTCTGCTTCAAGATGAAGTTGTCTTTAACGGTAACTTGGCGACTACCATGCAGCGCATACTTGCGGTGCGGACAACTCTGGATCGAATCCAAGAAGCCGTTTTAGGCAACGATCTCTTAGAGGCAGCAGGACTACTAGATCAGGGGGACGCGGAAATAGGCTCTCTACGAGAGTGCCAGGATTCTAGGGTAGCTGCACTGCTCAGGACAAGGATAGCAGCTCTTCGTCAAGACGTGGTATTTAATACAAGAAAACGTTTGGACGAGCTCGTCTACGTCAATGCTGCGATTTCAACAGTCACTATTAGGCAGCAGCTTGACGGTATGGCTTGCGTTCCTCCTTTGCAGTACTTACTGATTGATCCCGAGGCGCACACTCAGTCGATTTAAATACTGTAACACTTGCACTCTTGAAGCTTCAAGTCCTCGAGCCCAGCCTTCGTACGTTATGTCAGGACCTCAACAAATTCATCTTACTACCCCGCCTAGAGCGGCAAGCCGGAGGCCATTCTGGGGCTTTATACATCGAAGGCAATGAAATACGCGCTTCTCAAAGCTCGTCCGACGCCAGTCTTCGGACTCTTTTCTCGGATATATGTTCAATTATTGAATTCTTGCGCACGCGGCTACCTCGTACCGTTGTAGCTCCTCTGTCTGGAATGTTAATGCCGAATCTGATCTCTAGCGTGCTCTCGACCTGGCTTTCTTCAGCTGTACCAACGGACTTAAACGGCATGCAAGACTTTCAAGGCACAATAGAACTGGTTCTTCAATTCGCCGAGGATTTAAAGTCTTACCAATGGCCGGGCACAAGTGATCTCGTGACGTGGACCGAAGAAATCCCAAGAGTTTGGCTGGAGAAACGTCGCGAAACATCGCTTGACAGCATTCGAGAGCTGCTAACTAAAGGGCTCGGAAAGATTCATACAGTCGAACGTGTCGAGACGCAGACACTTTCCCGGGAAGACGACGTGTTAGCAGCCGGTGGTGGGAACGATGACTGGAACGCTGAATGGTCCGATGAGGAGGCCAAGGATTCGGCCAAGCCGTCAGCAGAGCGTGGTGGAGACAATGGCGAAGGCGAGAATATTAGTGCATGGGGATTAGATGACGATACCTACGATCAAAACATCAAAGAGGCTCCTACGCACGATGCTGCTGCGGATGACGCCGACGCATGGGGTTGGGGGGATGAAGCTGACATTGTAGATTCGTCGGAACCCTCGAAGCCTACGCCTAACGGCTCTACGAAAAGCAGAATCAACGGACATCCCGCTGCACCTCCACATGCTGAGCGAGAAGTCACTCTGAAAGAAACCTATAATATTACATCTCTCCCAAGCGGGGTTCTGGAAATCATAACGAAGATCAGGTCTGATGCTGAGACACTCGCGAAACCAGAGTGAGCCATTTTCGATTTCACCCCATCGCTTCAAAGCTAATATGAGAGTTAGGTACTCCAAATTGCCAATAGCCTCAGCAGCAGCAGGCCTGCCTTTACTCTCAGGTCTTGTGCTATCGATGTACAGATCAAGCGCTCCGACGTACTATACTCAAAATGTCAATGGCAGCATGTTCCTGTACAATGACAGCTTGTGGATGACCGAACGCCTTCAGAAAAATGCAGAGACTTACCGCAAACACGCAGGAAAGCCAAAGCTCGAAACTGATATTCAAGCACTCGAGGTTTTTGGTAAACGCGCTTATGGTAAAGAGATGGAATCGCAAAGGACCATCATTGGAGACCTTCTCGATGGCGCTCAAGGGTTCGCAAATTGCACAGAAACCCCGTTTGCCCAAGAATGTGACCTTGCGATCAGCTCTGTTGTAGACAGGCTCAGGCACATGCACAAGCAATGGAAGACTGTCCTGTCTCATTCTGCCTTACTGCAATCCCTTGGATCCCTCCTCTCCACGGTTGTCAACAAGATCATCGTCGATGTTTGCGATATGAGTGATATATCCGAACCCGAGTCTCAACGCCTGACAGCGTTTTGCAACCGCATCGCAACTCTCGAAGATTTATTTGCGCCGGAAACACCACAGGACATCACAACGGATGCGCAGCACGCGGTTCCACTGACTGCGGTGTATACGCCTAATTGGTTGAAATTTCAATATCTGTCTCAGATATTGGATAGCACGCTGGTAGATATCAAGTATCTCTGGACGGAGGGGGAACTGCGACTGGAGTTCTCGGCGGATGAGCTGGCGGATTTGATCCAAGCTTTATTTGCTGATTCCGAACACCGGAGACGGGCCATTGCTGAGATTCGACGGAGTTAAGGAGACCGGTAGCTTGCTATACCCTTTTATCGTTACATGCCAGTATGTAGTACCTTAGAACACCACTTGTAGGCCTAAAGTAGCCCCTATCCTACAATAAGCCAGCAATATATGACTTCGCCAAGAAAATTGGCATACATTTAACATGAATCCACTTTACGAATCGGCACTGCCCGAGAAGTGCACTTCTTTTCCCCTTCACAAACGTCCCGCATCCCAATAACCACCATATACACTACTCGCCTGATCACCACAACAGCCATCCCCCATCACAATCCCCCCTCATCTATCCCGCAGAACGCATCCTCTCCCCCTTCCCTCAATGACTCAACGTCCCCCTCCCCTTCTGCTTCCTCCTCTTAATAACCATCCTCCCCGTCCGGCTCCTCAGCCTCGCTAAAAACCCATGCCGCCGCTTCCGCACCCTATGGCTCGGATCGTACGTCGCTCGCGGCCCGCATCGCACCTGTATCGACGCTAAGGATGGATGTGATGATATTTTGGGGAGGAGGTCGAGAATTGTGGCTAGGGGGTTTATAGTTGTGGATGGCGAGGTAGGAGCGAGAGTATGAGGGGGGAGGATGGCAGGACGGGTAAGGGCGTGGTAGGTGAAGGTCCTGCGGGAGAGGTGGGGATTAGTTGGGGGAATAGGAATGGGGGAGGGCATAGGAATTTGGGGGGGTTACCGTCTGGAGAGGGTAGGTAGGGGGAAAAAGGGGTTGGGAGGATGAGAGCGCGGGCGCGATAGAGCGCGGGTGGTACGGAGGTAGAGCATTGTGTGTGATGAGGCGTAGATTGGTGTGTGAGAGCGTGGAGATTTGAGGTTGAGCAGAGGGAGCTTTGGCGCTAGAGAAATTATAAGGTTCTGAGCCTCTCGGAGCTTTCCCGGGGTCATTTTGATCTTTGGGAAAGCAGGAAACTGAACGTTTCAGACTTACTGATCTTCGCCCAAAACCCAATTCCAAATGTCAGCCTTCCAACCGTACCCCCCTACAACCCATCACACCACCATCCCTCTTCCCCCCGCCCGCGCCCTCGCCCTCCTCACCGCCTACCTCACCGCCGCGACCACCAACTCCTCTCTCCACCCTAACGCCCTCCTTACCGAAACCGGCCCAATCGCCCAATCCTCAGGCTCAAACACTGGGCTCGTGCTGCACAATCTCAAGCGTGTAGAGGCGGGGCTGAGGGGTGAGCATTTAGCTGCTGATTTGACGTTCAAGGAATTTGGGGGAGAGGGGTTGCCGGATCTGATGATTGATAGGCGGGGTGAAGGGGTTGGGACAGGGGGAAAGGAGGGGGGGGAGGAAGAGACGTGGCAGGATAAGGGGGATTTTGAACGGGAGCAGGATATTGTGCAGGGAGAGCTTGGACCGAGGGGAAATGGAATTGAGGGCGGGGAGGGGGCTGATGGGATGGTGCCGAGGGTGAAGGAGACTTTGACGAGTGGGGATAAGAAGGAAAGGAAGGAGAGGAAGAGGGGAAGGCGGAAGCAGTTGCAGAAGGAGGCGGAGGTGAAGAAGAGGAGGGAAAGGGTTAGGGAGGGGTGAATGGTTATTGTTACGATGGTTCCTACGAAAATCATGCCTGACGAGATACCAGCGAGGCGAGAGGAAGGATCGAAGCATCTCTAAGCGTTGGCGATGCCCAATACTAATCTACAATTCCCTATCTGAGGCCTTGGTCGGCTTTCCACCGTCCACTGACTTCGCGTCCACCTTCTCGCCGCCATACCATCCCAGGGCGCCTAGTCTCTCCGGCAATATAGGGTGCGAGAAGTGATAGCTCGCGTACAGCCAGTCAGCGTCCATGGTGCTCAAGTTTTGGATTTGGAGCTTGATGAGGGACTTCGCTAGCTCTTTGGAGTATCCGAGCTTGACGGCGAATTCGTCTAGAGGTATGTTAATGCGTAAGCTGTGACCCGGGAGGAATAGGAGCGCTTACCCGCTTCGAACTCGAACTTCCTGCTCAGGATGTTCATCAGAAGCTTCACCACCGTATCCATTGGCGCTAAGGCATCTGAGAACAGGATGAAACCGATGATGATGGGGAATTCTTTGTGGAAACCGAAGTCTCGGTAAAGAGAGCGGTTGTTGATGAAAACCGAGAATAAGGCGAAAATGTAAAACATATGGAACTAGATAGATTGTCAAAATCTGTTATCGGGAAGCCATGAAGTATCCTACCTGAGCGATTCCAAATAGCTTAGTAGTATGGCTTAAGCTCCAATGCCCAAGCTCATGGCTCAACACAGCCACCACCTCTTCCGTCTCACTCTTCTCAATGAGTGTGTCATAAATGACAATGTGCTTTTTCCAGGGTAATCCATAAAAGTAGGCGTTACTGTGCGCACTTCTCTTACTACCATCAATCACATACAGTTCCTTGAGCGGGAATTCAAGCCTCTTCGCCAGCTCCTCTACACCCGTCTTCAAAGGTCCTTCTTGTAGTGGCGACAACTTATTGAATAAAGGTAAGATGAGAATCGGGTAGATGGTGATGGCGGAGATCTGCACCGCAAGCGTAAACAAGAAGAGGTAGTAGAAGAAGCTGTTGCCCGTCTTCTGGATGATGGCCAAGAAGCCACTGAGTAATGGAGCTCCAAAAACAACAATCAGGGCTTGGCCTTTGATCATGTCCATAAACCATAACTTTAGGGTTTGTTTGTTGAATCCGAACCTCTCTTCTAAGACGAAGGTGCTGTAATACGATATTGGTAAGTTTAAGGCGGTTGTGATGATATTGAAAGTAAAGAAGAAGATCAAGGTATGCACTATCTCGCCAGAATATCTCGCAGGTACATAGCGAGTCAGCCAAAGTCCAGTAAGATCCCAAAGCTTCGGCAGTATATCGCAGTAGATGATGGCATAATTCTGTACTTGACCATACAAGGATGACACGAAGCCGAATTGTGCTTTCGCACGACCATAGGCCTATAAAATGCTTATTAGCACATTCCTGAACACCCTGAAGGCATGTATGCGCATACCTGACTCTTGTCGAAGACCTCTTGGGAAACTTCCCCCTCTAGCGCCTTTGGTGGTTTCTTCTGCTTCAGAATTTGATACTGGCGGAGTGACAGGAAACCCTCGAAGAGGTACTGCCCGATGGAGAACCCCACGATTAAACGCTTCCAAGGGAAGCCGGGCCTGTCGAGGAAGCGTCCAAGACGCTGGGAACATGGTCAGCTTTTGGTACCAGGTTTATAAACTTGCAGGCTCACCTGGAGGATGTCCATGGTCAGTACTAGCGATCACCGTATTCAAAATTCGAGGAGGATGAGCTTGCTGTCAATGTGAGTGTGCGAATGAGAGCCGTGTTATTGTAGCCTTCCAGGTCTGTGGGTGAAGTTAAGAAATGTATAAGCTAAAGTAAATCTGGCCTCGCTGGCGTCTTCGGTTGCGCCTAAAGAACCCCTTTGCGCGCTTCAAGTGGCACAGCGTCAAACACTAAGAAATAATTACCGATAGCGCGCTGACCGTCAGTATAAGAGAAGGCGGAGCTTCTGCCCTGGTAAAGCCCGAGTCTGACAAAGTACGTAGATATGTCAGCTTCGAGGATTTGTTCTGCGCGCACTGTGGTGTTCTGCTTTTGTAAAGTCTCGAAGAACTTGCGCGAAGGTACTCATGCAGAGATTGGTAAGACTTATCGACTATCAAGCTCGGCAACTCAGTGAAGATGGAATCTCTCAATATCAATGGTTCTGCAGGCCGAAGCAATAGCTCCTCGAGTACTTCGAAACAGAGCCATGGAAGGAAGCCATCTTCACCCATGATGTCAGCTTTCATGACCTCTGCACCAGGCAAGGTAATTGTTTATGGTGAGCATGCTGTCGTGTACGGCAAGGCAGCTATGGCAGCGGCAATCTCTCTACGGTCGTATTTGCTCGTTACAACTTTATCAAAATCTCAGCGGACCATTACTCTTAGATTTCCAGACATAGGCCTCAGTCACATGTGGGAAATCGACGCGTTACCCTGGTCTAAATTCTCTCATCCTTCCAAGAAGAAGTCCTACTATGACCTGGTCACGTCTCTCGATCCCGAGCTGGTCGAATCTTTGCTACCTCACCTGTCCATCATCTCTCCCCAAGCCTCCCCGGAGGATCGCAAAATACATCAAGCGGCGGCATCGGCATTCCTGTATCTCTTCCTATCACTTGCTTCTCAGGACTTCCACGGATGTATCTACTCGTTGCGATCCACCCTTCCAATAGGTGCTGGGCTTGGGAGCAGTGCAAGCGTGACTGTCTGTCTCAGCGCAGCGATCCTCCTCCAACTACGAACTCTAGCTGGTCCTCACCCAGACCAACCTCGTAACGAGGTTGAATTGCAGACTGAGCGAATAAATCGATGGGCCTTTGTAGGCGAAATGTGCATTCACGGTAATCCCAGTGGTGTAGACAACACTGTCTCGACTTTCGGCAAGGCTGTTGTTTTCAAACGCCATGACTACTCCAAGCCGCCCACAGTCACTCCCTTACCTGATTTCCCCGAGTTGCCTCTACTACTCGTCAATACGAAGCAACAGCGCTCCACAGCTGCTGAAGTTGGAAAGGTTGCAGCGCTCAAGAAAGAGCAGCCCATTGTGACCGAGCACGTCCTCGATGCCATCGACAAGGTGACTGAGGCTGCGCACACGCAAATTCGTAGACAGTACGATGTCCACGACGACGGCTCTACGCAAGTCCTCGGAGAGCTTATGAAAATGAATCATGGCCTCTTGGTCTCACTAGGCGTCTCCCATCCACGCCTCGAGCGTATTCGCGAGCTAGTTGATTATGCAGGTATCGGTTGGACCAAGCTTACTGGCGCGGGTGGAGGAGGCAGTGCCATCACCCTGCTGAAGCCGGATATCTCTCGTGAGGGTCTTGAAGAATTAGAAGCCAAGCTCGACGCCGAAGACTTTGAGAGATTTGAAACGACACTTGGAGGAGATGGCGTCGGCGTTCTGTGGCCGGCCGTGTTGAGGAACGGCAGTGAAGAAGAGGGTGGCGAAGAGATTGACGAGGAGAAATTCTTAAATGCAGATGGAAGAGATGGCGTGGAACGGTTAGTGGGAGTTGGTGTGAACGAGAAGCGGGAGGGATGGAAGTTTTGGAGAACCGCAGACACCCACCCATAACGTGAGAGACCCAGCAACACTCCCCAGCCATTCACAACAATGAACTCGTTATTGTTACGTTGAACTGAGCTCCATAACTAAATTGATGATTGGCCCCCGAAGAATCGATCTCTAGGGCCAGAGATGAAGGTCGGTACAATAGAATCAGAGCAAATCGTAGTACAAAATCCTTTTTCAAAATATGAGCAATCGCCACAAAAGCTCACATGTTTGCTCTTGACCGTGGCCTCTATTGAGAACTTCGATCTCCCATCAATACCAGATAGACTTTCAACATCTTTACTGCCGCTGGTCGATCCATGTCGCCTGTGGAGACACAGTGCAGTCCGTACTGTGCCGTAATCATCTAGACAGTCAAAGTGTTTTAGCCAGCAATCGTCCTTTCCAATTCCATGTACTTCACTATCGCCAGTCTCTCCACACGTGATATCTTCCTGTGACTCTATCAAGTATCGAGGGCATCACAAACTTCCTCCCTTATAGCCTCTTACATATACTTGAGACCCGGGGCTATGACGGATAAACGTTCATCGATTCATCAAGAGAGACTTTTAGAAGCCACTTCCCCCAATCCATTCTCGGGACCAATATGAACAAAAGCATTGTGTGCTGGGTTTATAGCGTGGTCGCTATGCAGGAGGTATGGGGAGCAGTGACGGAGCGATCAGCGTCCTCCGTGAGACTGGGAGCTGTCTTAGTTTCCCCAACAAGTGCGAGCGAGCTCAGTAATACTGTCTCAAATCTGTTTTGCAGTCTTGGTATTTCAAGTACAGGAATGGGCTTCTATATCTCAGGCGGTCTAAGGTTTTAGCTTGAAAACTAATAATTAGCGGAGACTCGATTCCTCACACAATATTATCGGAAAATATTGAAGATCAGACACAACAACTTGCTGTCATTAAGCATACAAACTTTCTTAAAAGCTCATGCAGTTAATGATCATGATCATCAAATATGAAAATAATATGTACAAGTGGGAAAAGTTGTGTGCGTTCTTTCATGTCTTCATCATTTTCTTGAATATCTCGAATATACTAGATGATATGAGGCTAGTCGTATATTAAGCGACGGGATTCCCTTGCTTAGCGGTACACTAAAGATTTAGACCGCCTAAGATATAGAAGTTCCCGGAAGGCACGATCTGAAGCGAGGAATTTACGCTGTGTACGGAATAGGAGACGCATAATCACTTTTGACTAGCGTCTTATTACATGACTAGAGTACCGTCATGGAGGCTGCCTGTAGCAAATTTGTATAATCCACGATCAAGCAGGATACCAACCTCGAAACGAAGCCGCCTCATCTTTTGGAGCGTAGCTCTCCTCAAGCAAATGAGCTGATAGCGCTCTTCAATAGAGTAGCCGAAGTACGACGCTCTCCTTTCGGCACACTGAACTCGTACTTCGTCTTCCCTGGCTTGGACATGCCTCGGCTTGACGACGATCGCCTTGCTTTGTTCCCTTGGGGCCGACTCTCTGAGCTGGGCAAGGTCTCGGGACTCCTGGGGCTTTTGAGGACTTCGATTTCACTGACCAATCCGGAATTCTCACGCCTCACTTTGCCTAATTGCTGCCTCAGATCCCACTCCCGAGATTCTCCCTCTTCGACTTTGTTCTCTAGGTCCCTCGCCTTTTCCCTGGTCTTTTCAAGCTGCCGTTCTAATCGAGACACGTGTTCTTCGTGTTTTGTAATGATGTCCTTATCATTTTGCTGGATTGCCTGGTCATGTTCCTGCTCGACTCTGTCACGTTCTGAGCGTAGATGCCTGACTTCGTGCCTCGTTGACTGTAGATCTTCCTTTAACTTCTCAATGTGATCTTGTTGGTAGCTAATATTGATTTGGAGCTGCACAACGAGTTCACTTTCGCCTTGAGGGCTGGCGTATCTACTTCCAAGCTTGGTTGGTGGAACCTGGCCGATGCCTGAAAGCGGCGGAGAAGGGAGTGGCTCTGGCTTCATAGACAGCGAAGCTGTGTGTCTGGTATCAAGCTCCGGTAGATCACTCCGATCCTTTACATTCTTGCTTTGTTTAAGCTGACTGGTAATCTCCGTTCTGTTGCCCGGACGCTCGTGGGCTGCAAGATCAAGTCCAGAAAGTCTTCGAAGATCATGACGCAGCCTATCCTCTGCTGCGGCAGATTTTTGAGCTTCTACTTCCGCTTGTCTCGTACTGAACTCTTCAGCAATCTTCCTTTCAAATCTTCTACCAACCGACAATGTCTTTGGGTATTCCATTCTTTGTAACACTCAGGATCATGATGCAAGAATCATCGCAACACTTTAGTATCTTATAGCGATTGATTTCCATTCAAAAGGCCAGAACGGGCTTACGAGGTAGCCACAGCGAAAGGTTTCTGCCAATGTTAGGGGGTGCGCCGCGGGGAAAGAGGTAGGGCCATGTGTTTGCCTCTGATTTGATGCTGTAATATTTCCTGCAAGCCTTTTATGCACGTCGCAGATTTGGCAAGGCTCCGTCAACTATACTGCAGAAATTGGACCAACCACCTACAGCATTGTGCAACCCCAACCATCCCGGACTCTGGCCCTCTTCAAGCGATTGGTCTGAGCGTCGTCTGAATGTATGGCATCCACTGTAATCAAAGGGAATAGCCAAGTCTATGCTTCTAGGAAAGTTCGCAAGATGCATGCATAGTAAAGCACTCCTCGTGTTCTAACATGCGAATTGGCTTAACAAAATCTGATAGGTGATGGACCGATGATTGGGAAGCGGAGCCATTCCTGCAATGACGATGGAAGCGGAGAGCGGAGATTATCGACTACTCTACGAAAAATCTCGGCGCAAGAATAATATGAACAATGTTGCCCTTTGTCGACACCGACAGTTCATGCAGTTGTCCAGCCTTTCTTGATTGCATACTGGGAACACTCCCGTCACGATGGCTTCTGTCGGGAGAGATGATCTCAATATTCTCACAACCGGGGCTGGAGGCTTTATTGGGCAAGCTCTCACTTCTGCCCTTCTCTCTGATCCTCGAGTATCTCATATAACTATGACAGATGTTATAGAGCCCACCCTTCCAAGTCATATTCCTAAGTCAGAGGTCCAAATAAGATGTGTGAAAGCAGACCTAACGTCCCCTGGGGTCTGCGGATCGCTCTTCACACCTGACCTGACCCTCATTTACCTGTTACATGGTGTAATGTCAGGGGCTGCAGAGGCCGATCTTGAGCTAGGTTTAAAGGTTAACATTGACTCCACAAGACAAATCCTTGATTTAACACGTAAAGTCAATCCTGGGGTGAAAGTTATATATCCATCCTCATTAGCAGTGTACGGTCCTCCCAAAAGGAAGGATTCTTATATCACTGAACTGAATGCGCCGTTGCCTGATCTGTGAAACATTGCTGGATGACTATTCTCGAAGGGGACTGCTTGACGGGCGAATCCTACGTCTCCCAACTGTGAGTGACCATCCAACCACCAACTAAGTTATCTTGGCCTCCCGGACTTACACGAACACGTCACAATCAGACCAGGCAAACCCACAGGCGCAACCTCATCTTTTGCCTCAGGTATTCTCCGAGAGCCGCTCAACGGCCAAAAGAGTATTCTGCCCGTCACTAAAGACACGGAGATTTGGGTCTCCTCACCAAGGACGGTGGTCCAAAATCTAATTTGCGCCCGAGATATTCCAAAGGAGATAGTCGAAGGCACTTCACGGATCGTCAATCTTCCTGGGATCACTGTGACCATCAATAAAATGTTAGACGCTCTAAAAGCCATTGGTGGGGAAGAGACGCTACAGCTTATAGAATACAAGCAAGATGAGACGATCCAAAGGATTGTGTCAAGTTGGCCTGCAAGACTTGATACTTCGTGGGCACAGTTTCTAGGATTTGCAGATGATGGACCCTTCGTTCAAACTTTGCAAGAATATATCCAGGATCATGGGACGAAGAAAGCTTGATATCAGCTGCGGGAATCGTCCAACATATGGAAGTGGTCCCACATCTGTCGATGATTGCTCATTTCATTCTGCAAAAACTTAAGACCAAAGAACAATTGAACGTAGCCCTTAGAGAGGGTGACGTATTCAATCCAAGTCCCGTAGATACCGCTCTCCCTACCTTTCTCCTTTACTCTTGATCGCATAAAGTACGTGCCGTGTCTTTATGATCGACCATAACCTTTAAGTTAATATCAAAAAAAGTGTACCAGCCTGAGCTCGCTTACGAGAAGCCGAGTAGATAGCTTAGACCCTGCATATTCGGGAAGCTAACCCTATATACGGAATACATATGCACATTTGATAAGGCAAGGCTCTCAATCGAAAGCTCCACTTCCGTCCTCTCCATGATCTTGGTGAACTTCAAGTTGTGCGCTTCAATTCTGTTCATTGAATCGAGAAATGAGTGCGTGGTGTATAGTCCGCCACGAGAATTCCTGCCGCCACTCTGAGTCAATTTGTCGACACTGTCCATTCAAAATATTGGGGCCGCTCTGTGCCGCTTCGATTGCTCTGACAAAGCCCAAGAGCAAACTGAAAGCCTTCTTCGATAACTCACACTTGTGTTCTTCAAGATAGAAGAAAATTTTGCAAAATCACATCACCAGTATATGCCAGACCCAGGATTTACATAGACAGCCTTTCAATCCAGTGCCTCTCGCGCACCCATCAACCCTTCGAACTCACTGCACAAACTCGACCATGGCCTGGGGCAACAATGCCTCCTCCTTCGCGACATTCCTCATCCTCTGTCGTACGTCTAGTATCTCTCCCTTCCCAATTCCCTCCCACTAACCTTCGTCCGACAGCAACGTCATTCTTCCTCGGCATCCTATTCTCCCTCTTCCCCTACGACTACCCACTCCTGTGGACAGCCACCCCACCTCCAGACACCTATTTCGCAACCCTAGAAACCCATCTTCAATTCTTGCACGCCTCCCCCGCCATCATCCCGCGCATCCTGCACATCGTCATCGCCGTCGGCCTCCTCGGCTTCCTCATCAAACTTTACCGCCCCTCCGAATCAAACATGCTTTTCGACGGCGCCTCGCTCGTCCTTTACATGTGTGGTGTGATCGTTTACATGGCCAATATCGTCAAGGGGCTACGCGTTATTAGCAGTGGGAAATACGACACAGAGCTTGTGGAGGGGGAGTTGGCGGTCGGCGTCAAGGGAGTGCCGGCCGGCGAGGAAAAGCCATTGGGCAGGGATGATAGTTTGAAGGTTTTGGCGGCTAGTAACACGATACTCGCGTTGGTGCTTATGGGGGTTTTGGTGCTGCAGGCGGGCCAGTGGTATGCGGAGAGGAAGGAGCGACAGGAGATGGAGCGGCCGAGTAAAGAGAAGGCGCCGGGTGGGGGGAAAGCGAAAGAGGGGCATAAGGGAACGAATGGGAAGAAGAAGATTTGAGGTTCTGGAAGAGAGCGCGATGGTACCAATGGCGAGGTGTGAGAGGTCCCTTTATATTGTGTGACATACGATTTCGGAGGACATAGTGACATCCGCGTTAGGAGCGATGTTCTGTAAATCACCCATACTGGAATCATATATATTTAGTCTATTAGGATTAAAGAACACCCCCGTGGATGCAACTGGATGCGATCTGTCACTGTATCACAAAGGGTTAAGATCCATAACGCAACCATGACAACTCAAAAACCATGCGAAAGAGCCACTGTAGGCCCCAGCATTTCACCATACATCAGCACAAAACAAACCAAGTCTCAGCAGACAACGAATATCCAGTCCCTCTGTCTAAGGTACACTAAAAACAACCACTCGCCAAAGAAGAAAAACCACACAACCCCAGTCACACAGTTCACAACAATAAGCAGGCTTCAGAACATGATTGTCATGGTTCAGATCATCCTGCTCAGGCGAGCAAGTCATCCTCTTCCTATTATAATTGTTGATGCCTGGGAGGCATCGTTCATCATTAGCCTGTATTATTTGGGAGGTTGGATGGAGGAGGACAGGAAACTTTGGCTGATCAAGGAGCGGGAGCGGGAGCGGGGCAAAAGGGGTGTTTATCTAAATTACCTACTACCTAAATTGTCTCTACTTGAGATGGTCTTTCCCTTGTATCTATGTAACATGGTTAAGATATATATAAAGTTTTGTATAAATTCTGTATCAAAGCATTGTATAAGATATTTATAAAGTTTTACGTGACATTGAAACTTTATATGTAGTGCAGAGTGATTGATTCCACTTGCCTCAGGACCCCAGACGTGCGTGGCTAAGCCCCTTCGGGTTAGCTCTGCTTACTTCGCGAGCTCAGTGCAATCGCATTCGCAGCTACCGTAGTGAGCAAAGCGCTAACCCGCAGGGGCTTAGCCCCACACGTCTGACGTCCTGAGGCAAGATTCCACTGAATTGTACGATAAGATTTTCAACAAATTCGCAAATCGACTCAAACCATTTTCCAGTCAGCAATAAACGACAAAGTGGTAGAAGTACCTTAGTACTAAACTGGTACTAAACTCGGCAATTGTGCGCTAGTAGATCATTTCCCCCCCCGAAATTGAGCTAGACTCACGATGAGCGTTCTGCGTGCAATGGTAGAGAAGGATACCTCAATCATGGTGGAAAGGGAAAACAATCTTGGAGCAATGCGATGATAAACCCAAAATATCTTTTGCAATATTTATCTCGGAAGCAGACTGTTGCGTCCCCAGGCCCAAGCATGAAAGCCGGATACCAACATTTCGAGCGTGAGAGCACTCTGCAAACACCATACAAACTTACTTCTACTCCAGAGCACAGGTAAGACAACCCGGATGTCCGGTTTTCGTTCTTCATGAGATGTCTCAAGTTCCTCTACTGCAAGTGATGTGGGGTTGCTTGCCAGCTTCGAAAGCAACCCACGCAGTTCGCGCTTGTCTCCTACAGCAAGCAGAATCTACAATGCGGTAGGCTAAGCTGGGCTGCTCGGTCTCGAGTTGTGTGGGTTCTCTTGAAAGTTGTGCCCCCAATCTATCCAAATTATAATCATATATATATACGTACGTACATGGACTATTCCCGACAGCAACCTGACAACGATGATCAGATTTTCTGTTTGCGGACACTAATCTGGTGCGTTTCATTGCGGCGGACTGTCGTAGCGGAGCTTAAGCCCTTTATTTTAATTTTTGTTTACGGTTGTGTGACTTTCGGTCGTCCGGGTCGGACCATCAAGCAAGTGAAGCACTGGGTCTCATAGCCAACTTGTCTTGATGCAGCCGTTCTTTTTGTGGTGCTTGGCGATGAGCGACCGGCATGTATGCGACATGATGAGCCGATTGTATAGATAGAAGGTTCGTTCATACCTTAGGATCCACGGTAAGGCATTTAGCGCAAGATCGAGTCTGCCTAGTCTAAGCTGGTGGAAAATTTGGTGAGGCTAAAAGTCCAGGTCCGGTAAGATGTGGTCGGTTTAAGGTTAACGATGAATGTAGTCAATTGTTCCTGCCCTTGGTCGTGAATGAAGAATATTGTGGCAACGAAGGCCCACAACAAGTATGTGGTTGTGGCCGAAAAGTATTCTTGATCTTTCCACATCAGACAACGAGGAGCCCTTGTGACCAAGAATAGGATATAGTTTGAGAGGGGTAGGTCCAGCCTGCCTCATCTCGGGTATAGGCATATCTTCTCGACCAACACGGGAGGTGGGCCTCAGGGGAATACAGGTCTGTAGACAGGTGCGGATAAGGCCCGGGGGCTGTTCAGACTTCTTTTTCTTCCTGATATCTCAACGTCGCAAACCCCCTTGAAGAATTTAGCCGAGGCCTACAAAAGAGGATTCTCAAACCCACCTTTCGACGCTGTGCAAAGTCACTGTAAAAGCCAAGCCACAATTCCTGCTCGCGACAAGTTTCTTTTTCCTCTGTTCTGGAATCGTCGTCGTTGGAACAAGAGGGTTTGTTCTCTTCAATAACGTCAGAGCTGGCTTTGAGCCACGGCTACAGAGTAATCAGCATCCTAGAGAAAAACGAAGGACGGCGGAATTATACCTTTGGCACCGGCCAGTCTGAAAAGTGCAGAAATTTAGCCTCTTTTAGAACCGCATCAGGATCCCATGCCTCTTCTTGGTTCCCAAGATAGTCGGTGTGATTCTTTGCTCGGAATTCGCCTGTCAATAGGTCATATGGTCTGTGCGGCAAGATATAACAGCTGTCTCTGTATAGATTGTTGACTATTTCCATGTCGTAATCATTGGATCCAGCATTTTCTATGCCTTTTGCTACCCGGTTATACTCAAACTCCGATGGTTGAAGGAGCATGAGCTGGGAACTCAGCACGCGATCGTTGAAGTCTAACCAGTATGCGCGTGGCATTGCCATAGGTGCAGGAGGTAGAAGAAAGAGTTCGTCCATATGCTGGTGTTCGAAACAGTCAGCACGATCTACGATGCACAGCAATGCAGTATACCTGGAGAACCGTAGAGTCCGAATCGAGACTGAGTACCCGGTCGTATTGAGTTTGGTTGAATGCAAGCAATTTTGTGTAGCTTTCCGCCCAAGTTGCTGGAGCTTCTATCAGTGCACTGTCAACCAGCATCCTTCAGCCCATTTGAGGTGTACCTACGATCACCGCCCCCCCTCCGCTGAACCTGGATAGGCTGCAATTTCACGTTGTATTCATCCCGGGCTTTTCTCAGAAGGCGACTCTCAAACGACTCCGTTTCGAGACCTCCATCGTCGATCTGATAGTCGGATGGATACATGAGCAGCCTGTCAGCTTTGCTCTCAAGACGATGCAGAATCTCAAAAAGCATTACGGAGTTGCAGAGGTAAGGTTGGTTTGTTGCGTATTGAGTATACGCAAACCGAGACCATTGGACGCTGTCGTTTGTCTGGGGCTCTAAATGGGAGTCTTGATGCAACCCCGGGAGGTTCTCGAGCGAGCCATTGGGAAGAAAGGTACGGCGAAGGAAGAATACGAGCAGCAGTATGATGCTAACAAGGGCGCCAGTGAGCCGAACTCTTTTGGACTGCAAAAAGGAGGCCCCGTGAATCATGAGTCTGGTACCGTTGCTCTCGTCCGATGATGGAAGAGGTGAGTATCTAAAGTTCGATAGGATTTTAGGGAAGCTAAAAGACATGGTAAGCAGTGCGATCCAGTGCCCCTTAGCAGCCCCGTTCGATTCCAGGCCGGTGTCGAGCGCACAGGTTTGCGCTACAAGAAAATGTACATCGTCTAAGGGGTGAGCAGGTAGAAGATCTGACACGCGAAGACGGGGTTCGATATGAAGCAAGCTGAAGCCTGAAAGCCAAAGGCTGAAGGCGGCACTGCTGCCAGCCTCCGAAAAGCCAAGATGGAACTAACATGGATAAGGTAAGAACATGGAGATTGATTGGCAGCGCTGATCCCTCATAAACGAGCACGGATTACCTGTACGGAATACCAAACTACCAATGGCGCTTTTAGCGAAAAGTACTTGTACCAAAGCCACAATTAGGAATTAGCTTCGCTCTGCTGACCAACCAATACCGTGTATCTGCAAATCGTCTTAACAAAAGATAGCCCAGCTACTGAGGTAGTGGGCGTTTCTGTAGCGGCTACTAAGGTACGAAGATCAACTTTAAGATTACGGAGGTACTGTGTAGAATAAGGTGAGGGCGTATGAAAAGATAATCATTGGCTAAGGTATCGTACCTATATTAACTAACCATCGTTATTATTATTGTTCCATCGTTCCACAAATACCTTACTAGTATGCTTGATGTTCCCTCTCATGCAGCTTTCCTGATGGTGCACCAGCAAGGTTGGGCAAAGGTTCCCCAATTCTGCGTGCCCGAGTCTTTCTTTCATCGTTGCCTCCGGAATGGCAGAGTCTTTCCCCAAGCGCGGGCGGGGCGCTACCTTACTTGACCTTTCACAGTACCTTATGCACTCCGTACTTTGGCTCTACGGTAGGCCCAAACTCTAGATCCCGCTGTCAAGGTTTGTAAGGCGGCTACCTGATTATTTGGGTAGCCGTGAGGTACCTACCTAGGTAGGTAGCACGGTCAATACCCATTCGATTCGTTCGGTTCAAGCTGTTCATGGTGTCAGTATCTTATGGCATACACAAGGCTCATGGTCCCCAAGGTGTGCGGAATAGGGTATCTGCAAAGTGCTCGGGCGTCATGTGGAATCTTTTACGGAACGTATGCGTGTGGGATGGCAGGTTTGCAGCGCATGTTTACATGGGCACGTTTCGCTCTATGCGGCTCGAATCCTTTATGGGGAGTGATACGAGTCATGAACCAACCACGAGGAGGCTTTGCCGTACACTAATGCAGAATGGATCGATGCTCATCGCACCTAGTCCGGAATCGTGGACGCCATGAGGCTTGGAGGAAATCCATCTCGAGTTCTCGACCGGAGGACCGGGGAGGAGACGTTGTGTCCATCACCAACGCAACCCAGAGAATCATTGGTCACGGCTGCACCCACCACAGCTGTGCTCAACATCGTGTCTTTAGCGCCAGAAGGATTGAAATCTTGGTTTGTAAAACCGAAATTGCAAAGTCCTTCAGAAAGAGGCAAACATTTCACTCCACCCACGAAACATGTAGTCCTTTCTGCAGGGTATACTATTACTGTTATTGATGAGTTGAAACAAATCGTCTCTTGTGCAGCCTCAAAGTTATCGTTTCATTCTGGCCGTCTAGCGCCACTGAGTTTGTTAACTACACATCGTTCGTCACTGATGAACAAATCCTAGTCTTATTTTTGATAGTTTTTATATCCAACATTACTCTGGACCTTCGCCATGATCTACGTCCCTCTTCTTCATTCGTTTACACTTGCATACTCAATATCCTATGCTCTAGCTCAAAGTGCTCCTCTACCTTATATGCTCAAGACCTCTGACAAGCTTTATGGCCCAGATGGACCTTGGCAGGCGGTTCAAGTGCAAATTGGATCAAATTTCGCTGCACTCGACCTTTATCCAGGTGGTGCTTACGGGTCCCCGATTCTTAGCAATGAATTGTGTTCCGGAGTTTCTGCTGCATGTGGAGCCGGTGGATTGTTCGATCCGTCGAGCTCAACCACATTCGACAACACATCAATCACTTTTGGAAAGGTGTCTAACAGTGCCAATGTAGATTGGACTAATGGAGCGATGCGATACGAGGGTTCGTCTACCATGGTCATGGACGATGTTACATTACTTGCCGGCGAGTCTGCGGTCTCCGGTTCACAGACTGCAAGGAATCTCAGCATTGTGTTGGTATCCGAAGCGACTATGACCTACCCCGATGGATCCAAGTACCCCCTGCAGGTGGGACAGTTGTCACTCGGCGCTCCATCTGTTAATCAGTCATTCAGCCAACCGAATGGCGTCGCCGTCAACGCTAGTCTCCTACCGGGTTATCTTTGGGCTCAGAAAGCCATTCCATCGAGTTCTTATGGATTACATATTGGATCAGCAGCTTTACATCTGCCCCTTTCGTTGTGGCTGGGAGGCTACGATAAGTCGAGAGTACTTGGATCGGTATCGTCTCAACCATGTACAAACAGCGGTCTTAACATAGATCTTCTCGACATTGGGATTGGCGTCGATAATGGTGCATCACCATTTCCTTATCCTGCACGACAAGGCATCCTATCCGACGGCAATTCTTCAATCTCCAACTCTATACCAATGTCTGTTGTTCCTGCAGCTCCGTACATCTATCTTCCAAAAAGCACATGCGATGCTATTGCAAAGGATCTCCCGGTCACCTTCAATCCAAAATACGGACTGTACTTCTGGAATATACAAGACCCTCGATATCGGCAAATCGTAACTTCGCCGTCCTATTTGAGCTTCACCTTTACCGCTTCCGGTGGCACGAATGGCGGAAATATTACTGTCAAAGTACCATTCCAGCTTCTGAACCTCACACTCGATACACCCTTAATCAGTACTCCGACGTCCTATTTCCCTTGCCAGCCTCCCCAACTCGCCACAGGAAATCCGTTATATACTTTGGGTCGTGCCTTTCTTCAAGCGGCGACTATTGGTGTCAATTGGAATCAGGGGCAAGGCCAATGGTTTCTCGCACAGGCTCCCGGTCCACATACTGCCTCCAGCCCCGTTCAAGTGAATTTTGCAGACACTATCGAGAGCTCTACGAATGCGTGGGCCGACACTTGGAGCAAGAATTGGACACCAATACCACACAATAGCATCCCTAATGGTCCAAATTCGACCACTGGTACCAATACAAGTGGCACGCAGCCAAATAGCAGTACCCAACCAACGAGCAGTGCAAATTCGACCAGCAGTGGTCTGACGACTGGATCAAAGGCCGGAATAGGCGCAGGCATTGGCTGTGCCGGAATCTTTGTTGGTCTATTGGGTGTATACTTCTATCACCGCCGTTCTCGGAACGGTCAAGTTTCAGGTTCCTCATCGCAGCAAGAAGGGCTTGTTGATCTAAAACCGCTCTCGCAGCAACCGGAGGCATCAATGACAGGACGCAATCCAGCCGGAACGCCTCTCTACGAAGTTGCTGGCCACAGTCCGGTGGAAATGTACTCCGATGGGCAACCAGCCCACGAATTAGGACCCGGTCAACCACGGTGATTTGTGTATTTCTTATTTTGCTAAATTTCCGTTTAATTGGCCTTCGTGGGGGAGGGAATTGCTTCTTGAGCTCCTGCCTAGTTGGATTTTGTTGGGAAACGAGAATTCTATTTACAAGCAGAAGCAAGGATTTGGAAGAATGTACTCAGGTCACATTCAGAAGAAAGTTCTAGATATTACGGGTAGGGGGTTGAAAGGACCCTACCGCTAGACATAGCTGCTCTCTAAAAGGCACCAATGGGGAAGTTTCTGGTGTTCGTTTTCCATCTATGGTATGATAGCACATCGTTATACCGCTTTTTGCGGTCCTCGGCGTAAGCTTCATTTCTCGCTCAGTGTTCACTAGACTGTTTTATACCCGTCAAGCAGTGTTGCTGTTTGCGGTGTTTGGGCGCTAGGTAATTATTCGCTTGATGCTGGTCACGGCTCCTTAGATGGAATGATATCCTCGCTGCACATTGTTTCACATCTACTCTCGAGGAAATTAGTGCGGTCGATTTTACTATTGGGCGCTTTGTTCTACAGCCTCATAGCAGACAAGTCTCGGAGTAAGAGATACGCAGAGGCTGATCTCTTCGATGCCATCAGGCTTTCTTGGCACATAAAACTCGACTCTTACATCAGATTCTCCCCCCTGCGTCAATCAGCTCGCCACGTCTGATTTCATGCCACGGTTAATTTCTCACCACACCTGATATCTCTTCACATCCAGTGCTTACCGCGCTCGGTCATTCCACCACTGCACACAGTCCTACCACGTCAAAGTTGCGCTTTCCACAGCGAACTTCCTCCTGCATCTACGTTTCTTGCACACCTTCCGGTCCCCCTGCGTCAGGCTTGCCTCCCTCCTGCGCTCTGCTATTCTATCGCATCAAGCAATCATACAAGATCAATCTCTCCTATTACATCATTGTTTCCAACATCCTCAAATTTTTCTGCCACGCCGTATCATTTGGTTCGATTGAGACTCTCCTACCACACCAAAACCCCTCGGAGTTTTCCACCGTGCTGAAACGTTCCGCCACATCAAGATTGATCGTCCACCTCAAATCTTCTCCACCATACTGAACGGTTTCACCGTATGCAAGTGTCTTACCTTTCCTGAATGTCCCACCTCACCGAACCGTTCTACTCCATCAAAAAGCGTATGAGACCCCTAAAACCCCCTACCACGCAAGCCACACCAAACCCTCTTACTGCATCACACCATAAAAGCCCTTGAACACACACGCCTCCCCCTTCCCCAACCCGAAACCCGCATTATTACGCGCTGCCACCAACTCCTTCCTTTCCCGACCAGCACAAGTATCCGGACTAGTGCAGAAATTAGAATGGTCTTATTAATGTTTGAGGCACCCATGTCTGGAAAGTAAAAGTGACTTCAATTCTCTCGCCAACTAAGGTACCTTATACACAACGGCTCATAAGATCATACCCAGTAACATCCTACGCAAGCATCTAGCAAAGGCTGGTGATGGCTACCTTATGCCATAAAACTCAAAGCCTTAGCAAATGTTTGGTACTGTGGATGAAAAGGACGGGCCATAAACGGCTGTGAATTCCTTACGTTCTCGACCTTGACTAATAAATCAATTGGTGAAGTCTCTCAAGCGTAATGCCCCACCATGTTCATGTCGTACAAGTTAGTACAACCAGCTCAGTGTGTCGCTCGTCAAGTGATGGTATTACACAACATAGAAACCTATCTACCTTATCTTCTCCACCACAAATCCAAACCCAGCTCTATCCATCAAACACCAAGCTCTCTCAGAAGCTGTCTAACGTTTACTCGCTAACCAGCCTAACAAACACACAGCCATGGACCTGCTCAATCAAATCATTGCGTGCATCATCGGTCAATGCGACAGCCCCGTCAACGAAAAAGCCGCCGGTTCCAACCCGGACAAGGCTGCCCAGTACACTTTTCTGTCCGAAAAGATGGCGCCCTATCATGGAAAATCAGTCGAGCAAGCCAGTCAAGACGCAGCAGCAGCGATCTTCTCAGAATTGCAACATGCCGAAAAGCGCGGTCGTACTCTAGAAGCAGCATTGCAAGATATCGTTCGTCAAGCTGGCTTTGCTAGCTTCACAGAGCGTATTGCAAGGAAAGTTCTGGACGCGCTCCAGAATGCTCTCAAGGAAGGAAGTCCCATGCGCGAGGCGATGAAGGACGCTTATGAGAAGGCAATCGATGCTGCTGATGGCATAGCGGGGTTTTCTCGTGAGCATCCTGTTTTGACGGGCTGCATCTGTGCTGTTATCGCACTTGGCATTCTTGTAATCCTGGCGCCGGCTGTAATTCATGCTCTGGGTTTTGGCGTGGAGGGCGTTGTCGAAGGTACGATAAAAACCCTTATCTCAGCAATGGCCCGAGTGACATGGCTGATCGGACACAGGCAGCTTTGCCGCGAACTGGCAGTCGATGTATGGTGGGGTGGTGGAGGCTGGGTCGTTGTTTTCTTACCTACAGAAGCTGGGCGCGCTCTACTAGGACAGGACATCTGACCAGGACTGGCCCATCACGGAACTCTCTTTCTTCTGTAGTAGAGGATCTCTGTCCAGTGAGGTAGATGTTCGCATGCATGTTATTTCAGGGGAAGCTGGGTCAGCGAAGTCTTCCATAGGGCAGAATGGATATATCGAGCTTCAGACTCTGAAGCGAATGAACCCTTCTAATCACACTAACCTCATCCCCACTAGCTCCCGCCCACACATCTACCCCTAGGCTAAAAAAACAACTTTTCGCTCCTTCTTTTCGCTCTTCGTGCGGCGGCACGACTCTCAACCCCGTGTTGCCTGGACATCATTCCCCTCCATGGGAAACCCTCAGTGATGTATTCCAGGCGTCAGTCGTGCCACAGAGTAATGGAATTGCAACGTTGGTGCTGTTGCCTCGGAGCTTCGCCCTTTTGCCTGTGAAGGTGGTGGGGGCGGGGATGGAGGTGTGGTGCTGAACAGTTTTTGAGAGCATATGGGTTGGGTTGAGTTGGTGCGTTGGCCGTGGGATACGGAGGTACAATATAGTTTTGGGCAGGAGATGGGGGGGGGAAGGGGTTGAGAGGTGAGGGGGATGCGTAACTCCGTTTAGAGGCGATGGAAAGCTCCAGTCGAATATCTGTGAAACGGTCTAAACAAATGAAAATCTAACGAGGGAGGAACTGCAGCGGCATCATGGTCTCTCAAGGGTCAGGTGTTCATTTGATGGCAGATGGGAATTTGTTTTCCTCTCTACCCTCATCTTATCATGCTCTAAAAAAAGCCCCATACCTTTTGCCCTTTTCCACCCTCACGCGTCATGATCAATCTTCTCCAGTTTCCCCGGCTCCCTCTTCTCCCCCGTCTCCCCCACAAGTCTCAGTCGATCTATCCTCACCTTCTCCCCGTCCCCATCCCCATCCATCACAAACACCACCAACGAGCTCACATTCTGGAACTTGACAAACCTCAACTCAATTTTCGCCGTCCCGGTCTTCTCATCCCAGTCCTGAGGCGCCAGTGTAATTTCCTGGGTAGCAGGGAAATCTTCGGCTTCGTCAAAGCCAAGGATGTTTGCACGGTTGGAATAGATTTTGATGGTTCTAGGTCGCATGGGAATGTCATCCTCCGCGGATTCCGATGGAGGGAGAGATGTGAGGTGCAGCGTATGTATCTTGAGTGTCGACTGGAACGGTATAAAGAGCATGAGCTGCTCGTCCGTGTCGCTCTCCACCCAGTCCTTCGTGCTCTCGCCTGTATCTGATTTGCCTTTGCCTTTCCCACTATCCAGTGCGGAAGGCCTGCTACTCTCGAATAACGTCCTCGAGCTGCCGAGATTGCTGTTAGAGTTAAGGAGGTCGAGACCCTTAACATCGACTTGATTCGTCACGTCGTTGTAGCCCTTGGGTAGACTCGAGCCCCGCCATATTGACCCGCTGCCGCTGGCTTCACCAAAGCCACCTGATGAATCTGAATCAGCTTCAGCGGCAAGCTTCTTTATGGCCTCTGACAACTTTCGAGGGTCAGCGCCTCGGATGGTGGAAACGGCTTGTTTGTTTTTGAAGATCATGAAGGTGGGGAGGCTGTACGACATCCTCGAAATCAGTCTCTAGGACCTTCAATACCAGTGTAGCACAAAGCGTAACTCACGCTGTAACGCTATATGCCTTTGCAATATCTTGCTGCTGGTCGGTGTTCACCTTGCTGAAAGTAATCTTCTGCGGTCTCGAGAGCTGTGCGGATAGCTGTTCGTATATTGGGGCTATTTGTTTACAAGGACCGCACCAGTCAGCGTAGACTGTGAGGCAGCATATCAGTAAGACTAATCGAAGAGTTGTTTGTTATACACCCAAAGTGATGGGCATACAGGGATAGTGGGGCACGTGGGGGGATTGTGCGTACAATCTGTCACTACTATCTTGGAAGTCTCGAGAAGTTTGTTGAATTGGCTTGTAGAGCCTATCTGCACTGTCTTTGACATGTTAGAATAGATTGAGGACTTTGAGAGAGATCTGGTCAAGAAGCTGACGATTATTGTCAAGGTCTCGGCATCAGATTTGCCGTCTCACGATATTCGCCTCTTTGAAACATCAATACGATTTTATGTTAAACCAACATCAATTTTACAGCCCAAACATTTTCATAAACTTCATTTTTCTCGTTCTATCGGCTGTATATACCTATCCTACTGTGACGTGGTCTGATCCATGGCCAGTCCATACAGTAGCTTCCCGCTTCAAGCATCCTGATACACATAAGTCTCTCTATCCCAAAACTTTCTCCAAGGCTCCAATTGAGACTCTTATGGCATACTTGTCTTGAGAAGGCACGCTATGACCTTTGCGCCGTCTATCGTCTTCCTCTGTTCCGTAATGACTCTCAATCCCCTACGCCCGGACGTCTGTACTGATGAGGTTGGTTGTGTCTGATTGAAAATGAACTTTGTGATGGTACCTGTTGCAGAAATCGAGCATTCCCGTTCCGATACCTTTGATTAACTATAAGCGGCAAATCGGCCTTGAAGTCGTACACCCTTTCAGTAAGCTTGAAGTATCATGAGTCGGGATGGTCTGCCCTCGTCTAGCCATCCTCTACCATCGCAAAAGTCACTCTTAGCCAAAGGCTACACCCCCGGCACCCTGTGATAACCTCTCCATGATCCGCATCTTTCTCAAGTTCTTCTTCGCCGACTCGAAACCCCTTTCCGTTACCACATCGACAACTGTGATACCATGTATTATGCTCTTCGTCAAACGCAAGATCGTCCAGATCCATGGTCTCCAGGCCAGGACGAGACCTTTCAGAAATCAGGCCCGTAGACAGGGACCCTAGTCTTACTGATCTATCGTATTCTGAGCGGCGCTTAGGATTGATCAGAGTCTTGTACGCATCTGCGATTTGGTCGACTGTGTATCCTGGAGCCACAGGTTTTGCTTTTTCAAGAAGTTGACGGGACTTGTCTGGGTGGTAGTAGAGGAGGGCTCGTCGATATGCTAGCTTGATGTCATGCGGGGTGAGGTCATTTTCGACACACGGCGATGGCAGACCCAGAATCTTGTAGTGATCCTGGAAATGCTCTTCCTTCATCTTGTTCGCATCCTGATGATTTCAAGCAGCGTGAGGAATGTGAGAGAAGGACTGCCTACTAGACCCCCCAATGGCCAAGGCCGGTGCTACCCCTGTACCCCACACAAAACATTTGCCCTGCAAGAAGAACTGCAGGGGTGTTTAAGGATCGCCAACTTCTTGATTCCTTGCTTTCCAAGTAAACCACTCAACAATGTGTTGCAATCGGCGATTTGCTCATTACACCTCCTCCTCATAACAGCTATAACTCAATCGCATATCTACGATAGTCAAACGTTCTTGACTACCAATATCTCCATTCCCCCACTCGTTCTTGCCTTCACTGAAGTTTGATCCAACGATGTGATAATGTATACTTGGCTTTCCTAACAACCTTTGAACTCGCGATCAACTGAAAATGTCAAACGGCGCAAATTTTGATGAGAATGCCTCTAGAAGGACTAACGCAACACCTTATACCTCACGCCATCCAGTGCCGACAGTCCAAGGGTACCAGGAAACGCAAGAAGAGCGCGAAGCCGCGACAGAAAACACTCTGCCTGAAATAGAGGATAATAATCGGGAAGAGGGAAAGTTGCACGACCTTCTGGAATCTGCAAAGAGCCATCTTCACATCAATGGCTCCGAAGCAAAAGGCCCCAACCACAAACCCTACTTTAGCTCGAACCACAACGTTGAGCGTCCAGCATCCAAGGACAGTAGCTATGAGGAGGGACATCGGAAGAATAGGCAGGGAGGAGACTGTGAGTCGTCTGGTGGGCAACAGCAGGGACAAGATTTTACAGCAGAGCTTGATCCTCGTAAGAAGCGTAAGAACACGAAGCATATGAAGAGGGACCATGCACCTCGAGAAGTCACCGACCCTGTCACACATCTCCCTGTCAGGATCCATGACTCTACGAGTACCGAGTTGAAGAGTGCTCCTGAGAATGTACCTCGAGGCGACTCCAGTTCTGGGGGGAGTAGTCTCCATTTAGAGCGTGAAACTGAGCAAGAGCAGGCAGAACACAGAGGAATGGAAAAGCTCTTTCCGCCTCCAAACTTCGAAGCTATGCGGGAAGAACTAACTGGTGTCTATAATCATGCGTTAATGATTGGCCTGGGCGCAGTCCTTGCCATCTCTCTTCTGCTGCTCACTGGAAGTCATTTGCTTATTAGCCTGGGTGTGATTGATAGGAGTAACGACTCGTCAAGGTCATGGCTGTATATAACCAGTTCCTCGGTAATTTTACTTACAAGCGGACTGGTGGTGGGAAGTGGTGTGATATGGGGCCTTCGAGACTGGCTCAAGAACAAGATCAACGCTGCTTGGAACGACGGAGTTTGGCATGCAGCCAAGGAAGAAGAGCAAAACTCCTCCGATTCCCCAATGCCCGAATCGACTGAGTGGTTCAATTCTATCCTAGCGTCTGTGTGGTCTCTGGTAAACCCGGACCTCTTTACGAGCTTAGCGGATACGCTCGAGGATGTGATGCAGGCGTCCCTTCCCAAAATGGTGAGAATGATAAGCGTTGAAGACCTTGGCCAGGGAAGCGAGGCTATCCGCATCCTAGGTATAAGGTGGCTGCCGAGGGGTGCAGCCGCTAAGGATGTATCGGTAAATGGGAAAATCAAAGACTATGACAAGAAAGGAGAGACTGATCGTAAGGTCCCCGGCGAAGGGGAGGTTGATGACGGCAACCACTCGGGAAAACAAGATGGCAAGCAATCTAGGGAAGACAACGACCAGCAAGACGGCGACAACGAAAACGTTGCAGAGGGACTGGAGGCTGAAGAAGGAGATTTCGTTAATGTCGAGGTTGCGTTTTCGTACAGAGCCTCAAGTAGTGGCAAAATGATCAAGGACAAGGTCAACAATGCACACCTCTTTCTCGCATTTTACCTACCTGGAAAAATAAGGTTTCGTAAGTTCTCCCAAAGCTCCTTGACTCGCTCATTTGATGAAAGCTTATATTGTTTTTTGCCAGCTGTATGGGTTGAACTTCGTGGATTAGTTGGGACCATGAGGATGCGCCTTCAATTGTGCCCAGACCCCCCTTTTTTTGCCCTTTGCACTATGACATTACTGGGTCAACCCAAAGTCGATCTCTCTTGCTTACCATTAGCGAAGAAAGGTCTTAATATTATGGATCTTCCTATCCTTTCATCTTTTGTGCAAAGTTCAATCGACGCAGCATTGGCAGAGTACGTAGCTCCGAAAAGTTTGACATTGGACTTGAAGGACATGCTTGTTGGTGATGACTTCAAGAAGGATACCAGGGCTCGTGGTGTTTTGGTGGTCAACATTAAAAGAGCTAGGGACTTCAAAGAAGGTGATATAAGTCTCGGCGGGCTGAAGAAAGGGTCGTCTGACTCGTACGTTGCCGTTGGCTGGGCCAAATTTGGCAAACCTTTGTGGTCGACTAGAGTAATCGTCGCTGATATGGAACCAAATTGGGACGAAACCACCTTCATCCTGGTGAGTCCGGAAGAGCTCAACGCCGGAGAGCGCTTGCGAGTTCAACTTTGGGACTCTGATCGTACATCAGCCGACGATGATCTTGGAAGAATTGAAGTTGATCTCAAGGAGCTGATGCATAACCCTCAATCCAATGGTACGATGTGGGATCGTCATGACGGTTTCAAAGCCCCAGAGGCTGGCAAAGAGGAGCCAGGATGGTTGAACTGGAGTGTAGGTTACTTTGCCAAAAATAGGATCACGGAGAAGCAGCTACAACAGCAGAAAGCAGAGCCAGATGTCAAGACATTAGAGCAATTGAAAGAAAAGGTTTCAAAAGATGCAGAAAAGAAGATGCGCGAAACCACCAACCGTGACGAATCTCGTGAAATCAGTCAACAAAAGGCACAGGACTTAAAGGCTAGAGAAGACAGAATGATTGTATCTGCGCCACCACCGCACGAATACCCTACAGGCATTTTTTCCGTTCAGATCCACAACATCATAGGCTTAGAATTTGAAAAGACCAACAAAGCTGAACAAGAGGACGGGGACGACACCGAAGAAGGCTCCAACGAACTCCCCTCAAGCTACTGCTCCGTCATTCTAAATCATCAAAAGATTTTCAAAACGCGTACCAAACCTAAGAATTCCAAACCCTTCTTCAATGCCGGAACAGAACGCTTGATCCGTGACTGGCGTACTACTGAAGTCATGCTTTCTATCCGAGACTCTCGTGTGCACGAGGATGACCCCCTCCTTGGGATTGTGTATCTTCCTCTTAGCCGTCTGTTCCGGGAACGCTCACAAATTATGGAAACTTATCCCCTGGTAGGCGGCATCGGGTACGGCCGCATCCGCATGTCCATGGTCTTTCGGTCAGTCCAGCTTCAACTTCCTAGGGAGCTTCTCGGTTGGGACTTTGGCACCCTCGAGATCACAGGTCCGATCGTCTCCAAGGACCTCGCTACCGGCTTACAAGGCCTACGCCTCAAACTACGTACTTCAGTCAACCGCGGGAAAATGTACACTACCGACGCCGACGGCAACGACATTCACTGGACGGGCAAAAAGGGCCGCGCCGTCCGCCTCGGCGTGCGGAAACGCTACTGTTCCTGCCTCGTCATCGAGTTCAGGAAGAACAGCATGATGCTCGACAAAACGCCCGCATTTGCCATTCTCTGGCTCAAAGACATCCCCGACGATGAAGAGAAAACATTAACAGTACCAGTCTACCACGGAAAGATACTCGAACGCGCAGAAGCCAACTGCCTCGATGCCGACGACTTGGGAGAGACGATGGGCTCAATAGACGTGCCTTTGAAATTGTGGCACGGCTTGGGAGGATACCACCAAAAACTCGCCAGCAAGAGCCCCAACTTGCAAGATGTGCTCGAAGCCCTCGCCACCGCCAACGACAACGAGGAAGTCCGCACCGCCATGTCCCGCGACGACGACGCCGACAGCAGCGACTCGGACAGCTCCGCCGACGAAAGCACTACCACCAATGACCGTGATGAGAACGGCGTCGAAAAGAAAAGCATTGATAACGGCAAGAGGGGACCCCTAGCGCAGTTAAGGGATTATAAAGAGCACAGTGGGGAGCTACATCGGCAGCATCGAGGCTTGATGCAATGGAAGGGCGCGCGAACTGCAAAGTGGATGAAGACGAAGGTGCAGCATGGCAGGGAGCATCTGAGAGACGGGTTGAAGCTGAGCGGGCGGGATCCGGGGATCGAGACGGAAGTCTAGGGACGGAGTAAGAACAGCGCCAGACCTTTTACATTCGCATGTGAAGCTTGTAAGTGAGTCAAATGCCCGTCTGCTACTGTTCCGATGACCTGCACGTAAGAGAATAGTAGAGGAGATGCTGGAATTTCGAACTGCCAAATGAAGATGCAATTGACGCTCAATGCTGTGTGGAAGCGAGATTGGACCGGAGGGGAGGGTGTCTGGTTCGTTATGAGATTGAACATGACAGTTATGGAGGCGTTGAGAAGGACAAGGAGGAAGAGGGCAAGCTTGGAAATTTGAGAATTGGTGGTTGTGCAGGACTCAACTGGTGGGTGGGAAGGTGTAGGGATGAGCGTTGGTCTGGAGCATGAGATCTGGAACTATGAGAACTCGGCGTAACACCCAGGAATTGATCGGGGGGTTGGGGGAGGCGAATGGAGTTTTAGGGGGGTTGGGAGTGTAGAGGTGGGGATTCGAAAACAGCACTCGCTCAGACAACTTCACCTTGGGATTCGTGACGAGACATATATTCTCTACACTCATCAACATTCATATTCGACCTTGTTTTTCCGTCCTTGGTTGTTGCTGCTCGGTAAGTTAAGGTGGATGACGGTCAAAACATCACGCAAGTTACGATTGGAATCAGCAAGACCCATGAGGTCCCAGTATTCTGTACATGGCGTAATTGGGCCACGATCGCCTGGCACAAATGGACGTAGCAAAATTTGGCCAAGTACAATGGAACATGGCCAAAACGCAACGGAAGAAGCTACCAGCTCTGGAGCCGCGTCCTTTCCCCCTCAAAACCTGTTATTCCCTAGGACATAGTGATACCTGATAGTAAGAGGGCTGACTTGCTCTTTTGGACCTCCCAGACAACGAATTAGAGCGGAGGTTTTTCAAGTGAAACAAACGCAAATCCTCGGAGCGGATAGCCTTACGTATCAGGCAGCAGTCACATAATCCGAGCATAATGAAGCTCCTGACGAAAAAAGGGAAGCTTGTCAAAATATAAGGTTAACATGGAAGGCCATCAAAGATATTTTTGGCGACTTAGAAAAGGCTACATTGAAGGGACTAGCAATGTGTATCGCTAGAGGAGCAAACGAAACACAAAACGAAATTGAAAAGCATAGAAGACAAAGAGTTCAAGAAGATCCCTGTGGATGTCGACGTTTTCGAACGCAAACTAGCACTATATCACTAAGTGCAAACGAACTCTACGCTAGGCAATACTCCAGGCGTTGACGAGATCAAACCCCAAGTTTTAGGTATGAAAGGCGCGAAAGGCGCGAAAGTCGATTTTGTTGTTATTAGAGTTAGAGAAAAGCCAGGCACCAGCAAATCTAAGAATTAGAAGAGAGTAGACCTCTTCAAGAATCTCTAAGATGCTGGAATTGAGCTTATACTAACCGGTCCCCGTATATACGTTGTTGAAAAAGAGGAGGAACCCATCAACTTCGATATAGGCGAAGGCCAAGATCATAAGATGCTCAACTACAACAAAATCTTGAGGGGAAACTTGAAAGCGGAGACAGTGGCGCTAGCTCGAAATCTTCAGAAAGCAGCTCTGCAAGCGACAGGGACACATCGGGAGACCTGTTGAGGCTGAAAAAGAAACAATTATGCCAGAAACCGAACCGGCTTCCAAGGTGACTAGCCAGAGGTAAGCAAAGATTGAGGCAGAGGAAGTACTCACTCAAAGAGCAAAAGAGCCTAAAGGAAGAAAACAGAGTGGTTGGGCTCATTGCAAAAGGTAAATGCCAACGCAGACCGCAAACTTCTAGAGCATGTCAGAAGAAATGTCGAGTAGGCATATTGGAGGTTCAATAAGTACTCAGCGATGCAAACGGTAAAAGCAAGTTCTTTTGGCGCAGGGAAATCAAACGTAGGAAAAGTATTGGAAGACGTTGATGTGGAACAGGACTCGTTCCGCCTACGAGCAAGTCATATGGGGTCTCTGTTGCGGATCTCCAGAGACACTATGAACGCAGCATCGCGCAGCATCAAAACGTAAAGCAAAGATTAATACCTGAGCCGTGAGAAGCTTTGTCTGATAATCAACAGAAGTGCAGTATAAAAGATACTCGGTTGTGCATTACCATATTGCTAGTCCTCAATATGGAGCCGTGACATCTTTGGGTATCTCAAAGACACTGAAAGTACCAAGAAACGGTTCTCCGAACGCGGAACACTCTGCTTTGATCATGTAACCCTCTACTGCTTATATGTATCCTCAATGCCGTAGCCTTCAATACCGATTCCGATATTTCCACCTAAAAAAACAACCTGAGAAGCTCAAATATTATACCACCGCACACGACGAATGCAAGGATACCTAGCACGCATTGTAAGCCTCTCCACTTATTTTCAAGCCCGTTCATGCGCAGGAACTCACCTATCCACAAGGGTGAGATGGGTGGATTGAATTTCTGCTTTGGCTTGGTGGCACTCTCTGGCTTTCCTCGTTTGGCCGCTTCTTGTTTAGCATAGCGTTCGTTTGCTTTTCGTTGTTGCGGTGTTTGCGCCTATCGCTGATGTTTAGAGCTGTGCGATTTGAAGGAGGACAGGGCTCAGTACCATAATGGGAGTGGATTCGCAGCAATCCTGCCTTCGCGTTTCACTATTGACACCAAACTCAAATTATGAATTAACCTTTGATTTCTAGCAAGCCGTAGGAGACTATGGTAGGGATACTCGTTTGCTTGCTGTCAATGAGTTGCGTTGCGTTGCGCTGCGCTGCGTTAAGGGGGGGGGGTCAAATGCGGACTTCGATATATTTAGGCTCCGTAAGAGTACAGCTATGATATTTTCTCGCTTGCGGAGCGTCCGTTCTATCAAGACACGGTTGCAACAAGCTCCACACTGACAACAAACCGTGGTAAGCACCGCCAAAATAATCTGTGTCATCTCTGCTTGGATAAACATATGGGTACCCAGCAGCACTAGGTCATGTCGCACGTACTCTGGCGCCAGATCTTGAGGATGACGTGGACCTCTCAGGCACGGACAGCAAGCACAGAATCAAAACCTATGTCTCCTCATGTCAGTCTGCCAATACCCTAGCGAACACTTGAGCAATCGCTCATCTAGATCAGGTGGGCTTCTACAAAAGCTTTGGCCGCCCAATAGTAAAGGTCTTCCTCGGCGCAGTCTTCACCTACCAGATAACATACTGGCTTTGGATTAAGCTGGAGACTGATGAAGTCAAGCAGCAGAAACGAAGTAAATTGACTCTGACTGTCGAGAAGTACTTCCGGTCGCTGACATTCTCTGTAGTGGAAACGCTTGCTCTGAAAGCTCAGATTCGTAGCTTTTCTAATAACCGTTAAGCAGAAATACAAAGACATTTTAGATTCTCTTCGATATTGACATTGAGACCGCTCATGTTACTTTTACTGTTTCATATTTTTTCTTCATGCTAGTAGATTCATATATACTGTGCCTACATAGAATCTCACATTATCTCATAACTGTTTAGAACTACCTCTTCGTGTAGACCCTGTCTAACATTATCTCTCTACTCTTTTTTTGATGCGCTTCAAATCTTTTGAAGACTGCAGCACACTTTGTTGTCGAGTATTTAAAAGGTTTTAGCCGCATAATTCAAGTCTACACGCATGTTACAAGCGACCCGTCTTTCATCTGTGAACTTGACTTAACCCAGAACTAAAATTCTCAGATGACGTACAATGAAGACTGCGATGTTGTGCAGATTCGTACTACGAATAAGAGGGTTCTTCATAAATTGAAGATTTTTCCAAGAAAGTTGATATAATTTGCCTCAGAAACTCAGACGTGTTTCCGTAGCTAAGCCCCTTTGGGTTGGTGACCCTCTGAGTAACTTCGCATATGGGTAACACGTCTGATGTTAGGGGCCGGCCTAGAGCGAGTCATAGGGGTGTCATTTAACTAATAGATAAATGCTAAGAAAGGAAAGTATCTACAGGAAAGAACTCGGTTCTTATATGTGTGTTTCTCAGTCCTGTGCTAGGCCCGATTGGGTTGACGCCTTACACATATGATGCAGAATTTCAATGATATCACCCCTAGATCAGGTTCCCGCTAGGCTTGATTAGGATGAAATCAGACGAAGGCTAGGCGAAGAATAGACGAAGGCTAGAATTGTAACATTATCTTCCCCCCTTGACTATTCATGTTCGCATGAATGTTGTTTCTTAGTGCGCTTTTCTTGAATATCTGATATAAAATTCATCAATCATCTCTTGAGCATTCATAAACTCGTCATCATCAGCATTATATCAATTGAGATCGTTGTCATAGTTCTTTCATTTGACTCAATATTGAAGTCGTCTTCAATATCATCGAAAGTTCAATATATTGTTGATTTCTCATTCATCTTCATCATTTATCACTATTGATCTCGAGAATTCATTCTTTTGATCAAACAGAGAATCATCAACGACAGAACAAAGAAGCTCTGAATGAAATACATCATGTATATGCATAGTCTTTGATAGTTTCAACTTATAGAATGAGTCAACAAAATCTGTGATCTGAAAAGAGTTAAGTATCTTGTCATTCAATTTCTTAAAGAATCTCGCTGTAACAATGTTTCATTCATTCAAAAACATCTTTAATTTAATTTTGTAATTGATCTTCTTTCTATGCTTATTAACTTGATTCATCATTTGTTCTTGTGTTTTGATCAGAGCTTCGTGAGCAAAGATCAATGTCTTATTCATGTGATCAAATATATCTTCAGCTTAAGCAATCTACAAACGTTCGTGAGTGCTTTCATATTTGATGATGTCGAGATTGAAGCTCATATGAAAATGAAAGTTCTTGTTCATAAAGAAGAAGATCAAGAAGATGACTGAGAACAAGACATTATTGTTGATAAACTCAATCATAAGTAGTCACTTAAATCAGTTGTTCTGCATATATGAACAGAAAGAATGAAGATATTGCTTGACATTCTGATTAACTCATTTGCTTTGATTGTTGATCTGAGAATGATGAACAATCAAAGAGAAATGCTCAGTCATTTGCAAAGAAACTTTCAGAGAATGAAGATGAACTGAGAATCTCAATTGAATACAATGAAGCTTGATAAATCATAAGTTCAATATATTTATTGAAGCAACATTTCAACTGTCTTTTCAACTGTGATATCTTCATCATCAATGATGCAAGAAATATAATGTCTTTCTTTCAACAATTTGCAAATGACAGTCAGAATAGCATTGTAATCATACAAATCAAATAAATCAATAATGAAGTTCATGATTATGTTCTATCATTGCTGTTCAAATATAAATAAAGATTGAAGTAAGTCATTTGATTTATTTCTTGATGTCTTTGAACGTTGACATACGTAGTAGTTTCAAATATATCAATCTATCGTTTTTTGCATTAAAGATCAATAGTAATTTCGCTTTATGATCTTCATTGTTCTAAAAATTTCAGAATGATTAATCAATGATTGATTATATATCTCATAAATCAGATTCATTTGTAGAAGCTCATTGAACGAAACTCATAACTGACTATCATGATACAAGATTTCATTCTGAGTTCAATAATTCTTTAATTTGATATCTTCATATTGTGTCTCATCTTTTGCTATTGCTTCGCGAAGTAGTGTACAATTCTTGTCAATTTCATTAGTTTCAAGAATCTGTTTATAAATTGATTAATCATTATTCTTCTTTAAATCAGCAATTTTCATTTAATTCAATGTCAGAATAGTAATTCTTTGATAATAAATACATTCATCATTGAAATCTTTAGACATGAAGTCAGCTTGATGAGTTAATGCATCAATTTTAATGTTCTGTTTATCAGATTAATATATTATCTTAAAGTTGAAATCAGCTAACTTCTGAACTCAATGCATCTGATATCTGCTCAACTTTTTATCTTTCATCAATAAGATGAGTACTTGATGATCAATGAACATCTTGATAGAAATGTTGATCAGCTTCAGTTCAAGTCATCAATGTTTAAAAGTTCAAATTATGATCAGCAGTTTCTTATCATATATTTTGTAGTTGCACTCAGCAGAAAACATGTTCTTACTATAAAAAGCAATTGAATGTAGTACTTCTTCATCATCATATTGAGAAAGAACTTCGTCGTTTACGTAGTTGAATGAGTCAGTTTTCAGAATAGTCTTATGAGTTTAATCAAAGTGACAAAGTATAAAAGTCTCAGTCATACATCTTTTTATGTGATTGAATGCAGTCTGACAAGTTTTATTTCATTCAAATATGATCTTCTTTTGAATGAGTTGAATCATTGAATGAACAATCTTCGAAAAGTTCTTGATAAAGTATCAATAGAAGTTGCAGAAATCAATGAATGATTGAATTTGAGTGAAATTATTGAGAGTAAATCATTTCACTACTGCTTGTATCTTTCGTGAATTCATCTTCAGTTCTTCAATGAATATTAATAGTTTTAGAAAGATGATTTCTTGAACATGAAACTTGCATTTGTTTATGTTCATCTGTAGATCAGCTTCTCATAGTCTACTTAAAATCAATCATACATGTTGCTTGTGTTTCTTCAAGATCTTGTTGTAAATGATAATGTCATTTAGATAGATCTGACAAAACTGATGTAGATATTCAAACAATACGTTGTTCATATAGTGTTAATAAAATGTTGATTCATTGATTAATTCAAAGAGCATTACATGATATTTGTATGAGTTGAAGAAGATGATAAAGATAGTCAAATCTTCGCTATCTGAGTGCATTTGCAGTTTATTGAATGCAATAATGATATTCAATTGAGTCAGATATTTGCTTTCTTGTATTTGAGCGAAAATCTCGTCAATCAATGACAAAGAATAGCGATTTCGTTTGATTAAAGCATTAAGCTTTCTGTAGTTGACACAGAAATGCAGACTTTCGTCTTTCTTTTCAGCAAATAAAATGAGCAAGACGTATGATGCAAAGCTGAAGAAAATGAACTCTTTGTTCAAATGTTTGATCAGATACTTCTTTATCTTCTGAAGCTTGTGATCAAACATCTGATATAGTTTGCTTCGTGAAGGCATTTCTTCATCAATCAACTCAATTTTGTAATCATAGAAATAATGCAATGATAGTTGATTGATCATTACTCGATTGAAGATGTCTAGATAGTCGTGATATTCAGAGAGAAGCTTAATCTTAACTTGCTCAAAAGTTTCAGCATGAGAAAGTTCATACAGATTCACTTCTTCAGACTTGTTTTTGATTGTAGTTATGAGTCGATTGATTTTCAAGATGATAACAGCAAAAATTTTGACATCTAATCATTTGACTAACATTTTATATATTGCTGTCTTTATCATTGCTATGTTCGTTGAATCTGACGTTGATTTAGAAATTTTGACGTTAGTTAAAGTCGCGTCACGCGATTTTAACTGTTCAATTAGTTTAACTGACTTCTCATTGAACTGATTGAAAGAAAGTGATTTCAGACTGAATTGAAAGATAGTGAAAGATCTCTTTAATATATGAGTAGAAGTTAAACTCTTCTGCTTCATAGTTGTTTTATTGCTTATGAGTAGAACAATTGATTTCAAATTGAGAGTGAAGTTCGAAAATCAAAGAAAATCAATTTGCATATCAATTACTAGATTAATTTTGTTCATTCATGTTTTTTCAAGAATCATTTGATGTTAATTTAATCGAGTGATCAACATAGAAGCTGTGTCAATCGTATGATCTTGAACAGTCAAATTCAAATAAATGACATGAATAATAAGTTTTTTAACATAATGATCGTCAAATTCTTGAATTGACTTCGCTTTGATCAAAGTCAGAAATTCAATTTGCAACTGATCATAAACAATTTGCATGAACACTTCATCAATGAATGAATAGTCAGCAGCTTCGATGTTAATCAATGACTTCAATGAGTAACTAATTTCATTGCTAGAAAGTATACATTCAGTAGTCAAAGATTCAGAAGCAAAAGAATCATTTAACATGCTCATTGTTGAAGAAATTAACATCTCTTTCATTGCATCTTTGATGAAAGTCACTAGTTTTTTGCCTCACTATCTTTAAAAGAAGACATTTTCTTATTCTTCTTATTCTTTGAAATGATAATCTCATGTAAACAAGAAATGAATGCATGAGATGCAGAAGTATTGATTTTGTTCTGAGAGCAATTCTTAAACAAATGACTTAAGATCTTGCAAGTATAGCAAATGATAAATGATCTTGCTGACTTAAAGATAGAAGAGAGAATAAACTTAACATAATCAATTATCAAAGTCGTCATTGACAATGAAGTAACAGCATGTTTATCAGATACGATAGTGACTTTGATGATGACAGTGCGAAGCTGACTGCGTAGCTGATAGTTGACTCACTGTTTATTATTCACATCTTGAAGAAAGATTTTTAAGTGAGTGAGCGAAGTAAAATTCTTTGAACAAACTGATAGAACATTCTGCAAGTGATTATTGATTTTATTCTGAAGATCATTCATCAGAGTGCAATCATTGTATTCAAGATAGTTGAATAACTTCATAAAGTTGAAGTAGAAAACATTAAAAGACTTATCTGTTTATCTTAAAATGTTGTACTTGCAACAACACTTTTGATTTCTATTCAGTTCATCGTATATTTCTTTCAGATGCTCAAATAGCTCGTAGATCAAGATGTAAGAATGCAAAGCATCATGATGATATCAAGCGAAGATATGTTCAACAGCATCATTTTCTAGTCTAGATATCATATAAACAATACAGATATTCTCATTATTGAAGTGATCAACATTTGTCTGAAGCTTATCATTCATCTTGATTCTTCAACTATTTCATGTTGATTCATCTTCATCAATGAATACAGATGAGTTTGAAAACTTGAAGAACTTGTGATGATCATTGTTGAATAAAGTAGATGATTCTCATCAAGTATAATTCTCGATAAAAGCTTAAGATTTCATAAACTGTTGAGATTGAGATTGATTTGCTGAATGCTGTTTCTTTTTTAAACTCAAGACTTTCTTTCATAGTTTAATGATAATTTCTTCTTGAGTGTCTATTGTTGTTTGATTGATCTTTAACTTATCAAGTCTTTTAATGTGATTGACTTGAACATTGACTCATTGCTCATTAAGTTTCAAAGTCATGTTTTGTTGTTCTTTTAGCTCGATCAGCATCTTGATGATCTCATCTGACTGATCAATAGCTCATTGACGAAGTTGTTGATTTATGTTGATGTTTTATGAAATAGCAACATTCTGAGATCTTGCTGAAGCATCGACAGAAATAAGAAAAACTCGTCTACTAGCAATGCTTTTTGTTAGAAATCGATCTAAAGCGAGTCATAGAAATGTCATTTAACTAATAGATAAATGCTAAGAAAGAAAAGTATCTACAGAAAAGAACTCGATTCTTATATGTGTGTTTCTCAGCTCTGTGCTAGACTCGATTGAGTTGACGTCTTACACATATGATGCAGTGTCTCAATGATATCACTTCTAGATCAGATTCTCGCTAGGTTCGATTAGAATGAAATCAGACGAAGACTAGATGAAGAATAGACGAAGGCTAGAATCGTAACACTTTTAAGCAGATGAGCTGTTCATGACTCGACTGATTCTGTTAGAGATCGACCTAGAGCGAGTCATAGAGATGTCATTTAACTAATAGATAAATGCTAAGAAAGAAAAGTATCTACAGAAAAGAACTCGATTCTTATATGTGTGTTTCTCAGCTCTGTGCTAGACTCGATTGAGTTGAC